>Red_p1__coassemble_166_pt1 | contig 43592 bp, 24 predicted proteins | sample Red_p1__metabat2_high_PE_030 | metagenome-assembled genome bin Red_p1
AAAAGCCTATTGGCAGAGTTAAATATGCGCTATTTTAATTCCGCCAACAGGTATATGATTTAGGCTGTATGAAAACAGAAACAGAGAGGTAGGCTCTGTGTTTTGTTTACAATGCAAAGATAAGAACAGGAAAGGAAAAATAACGCTAAAACAGATGTACATATTTTATATCTACTATGTTGTATATCAGATTAATACATTTTTGTGTGATGTACAATGCTGTTTCCGGATAGTAATTATTTGTTTCTTTGCTGGACAATATGGGCGCCTGCAGGTACATTTTCTGTAATCCAGATATTGCCTCCTATGGTAGCTCCTTTTCCGATGATTATGCGCCCTAGAATGGTAGCATTGGAGTAAACAATAACATCGTTTTCCAGGATGGGATGACGTGGGATTCCTTTTATAGGGTTACCATTTTCATCCAGAGGAAAACTTTTGGCACCCAGGGTTACTCCCTGATAGAGTTTCACATTGTTTCCGATGATGCAGGTCGCTCCAATCACAACACCAGTACCATGGTCTATGGTAAAATGAGAGCCGATTTGTGCCCCCGGATGAATGTCTATTCCGGTTTCCGAATGAGCCATTTCGGTTATCATTCTTGGTATGAGCGGTACATTCAATTTATATAATTCGTGGGCTATCCGATAGTTGGTAATGGCCCGGATGATGGGGTAGCAACCGATTATCTCTCCAAAACAGGTAGCTGCCGGGTCACCGTAGTAGGCTGCTTCTACGTCGGTGGCTAGCGTGCGACGGAGTTCCGGCAGACGTTCGATAAACTGAGCTGCCAGTTGGGCTGCAGTAGCCCGGTTAGGTTCATTACCATTTTCTATGCCGCTGTTTTCTACACCGAAGCAGAGTCCGGCTTGTATTTGGTTGATGAGCAGTTCAAAGAGTTGTTCAATATTTACTCCGATATGATAGTGAATAGTACGGCTGTTGATATTGGAGTTCCCAAAGTAACCCGGGAAAAGAATAGAGCGTGCTAAGTCTACAATGGTGGCCAATTCTTTACCTGAAGGTATAGGGTCGTTTTCCTTGTGTTGGTGCAGCAGGCCTTTGTAAGAATTGGTATCCGATAACTCGTCTACTGTCCGTGTCAATATGGGTGTAAAGTCGGTTGTTGCCATGATATATTGATTTTGGGGTTCAGGCAAATGTATATTTTTTTGTCAATGCAGGCAACTTATTGTTATTTAAATCGTTGAAAAGTGTAACTTTGCAAATAATAATCAAGAAAATGCTATGGCTGTGAATAAGAAAAATCCTTTTGCCTACAAGGCAAAACAGGCAGGAAAAAAGAAAAGTAGTGGCAAGCGGGTTGGAAAATCCCGACCTGAAAAAGCGAATAATCAGCTGAATCGTAGAGTAAAGTAGGAATAAAGAAAGACAGAAGAAACTTCCGGACATGTGGGCATTTCTTCTGTCTTTTTTATCGCTTGTTTATGCGTAGTGCTTATACTAAAATGAAATCCAGTTGTTTCTTTTCCAGGTTAGCGCGAGCTACCTTTATTTGAACAGGATCTCCCAAGCTGAACTTCTGGTGATGACGGCGTCCTATCAGGCAGTAGTTCTTTTCGTCAAAGTCGTAATAGTCGTTGCCTAAATCTCGCATTGATACCATACCTTCGCACTTGTTCTCATTAATTTCTACATACAATCCCCATTCGGTTACTCCAGAAATAACTCCTTCGAAAACTTCGCCCAAGTGATCTTTCATGAACTCAACTTGTTTGTATTTAATAGAAGCACGTTCTGCGCTGGCTGCAACTTGTTCCATGGCCGAGCTGTGCTCACATTCATTTTCGTATTTGTCTGCTTGAGCAGTGCGTCCTCCGTTCAGGTAGCGTGTCAGCAGGCGGTGTACCATTAAGTCTGGATACCGGCGGATAGGCGATGTAAAATGAGTATAATAATCGAATGCCAATCCGTAGTGTCCGATGTTATAGATAGAGTAGCGTGCTTTCTGCATGGCACGTAGCGAAACAGTTTCTACCAGATTCTGTTCTTTCTTACCCTCTATATCTTTCAACAATTTGTTGATAGACTTCGATACTTCCATCTTGCTGCCTCCTGTACGGATTTTGTATCCGAAGCGTGCGATGAACTGGCTTAAGTTATCCAGTTTGTCGGGGTCTGGCAAGTCATGAATTCGGTAAGGGAATACTTTTGGCTTTTTATTCTTTGGCACTTTACCAATGTGCTCGGCTACAGTTCTGTTTGCCAGAAGCATGAACTCTTCAATCAGCTTGTTGGCCTCTTTCGAAACTTTGAAGTATACACTTAGTGGCTTGCCGGTTTCGTCAATCTCAAATTTGACTTCACAACGGTCAAAATTAATGGCACCTGCACTCAGACGTTTTTCCCGAAGTATCTGAGCCAGCTTGTTCAGTGTCAGAATTTCGTCTTTATACTCACCTTCACCTGTTTCAATAATCTGTTGTGCTTCTTCGTAAGTAAAGCGTCGGTTCGATTTAATAACCGTATGCCGTATACGATAGTCTTTTACTTCAGCTTTTTCGTTCATTGTAAAGATGACCGAATAAGCGAGTTTTTCTTCATCCGGGCGCAGGGAACATATAAAATTACAGAGACGTTCGGGCAACATCGGGATGGTTCTGTCTACCAGGTAAACAGAAGTAGCACGTTTTTCAGCTTCTTTATCGATGATGCTGCCTTCCTGAACATAATGCGACACATCTGCAATGTGAACACTGACCTCCCATAATCCTGGTTTCAGTTCGCGCAGTGAAAGGGCATCGTCGAAGTCTTTGGCATCTTTGGGGTCGATGGTGAATGTTACAACATCGCGGAAGTCCTCACGCTCAGCATAATCTTCGAGAGTAATCTCGGCTGATAATTTTTCAGCAGCAGCTTCTACCTGTTTCGGATAGGTATAAGGTAAGCCGAACTCAGCCAATATGGCATGCATCTCGGTTGTATTTTCTCCGGCTTTTCCGAGTACGTCAATGACCTGGCCAATCGGATTTTTGGCATCCGAGGGCCATTCTATGATTTTAACCACTGCCTTATCTCCGTCTTTACCTCCTTTCAGCATATCCTTAGGAATAAAGATATCATTGGCCAGCGTACGGGATTCTGTCAGCAGGAAAGCATAGTTCTTGTTGACTTTCAGGTTTCCTACAAATGTATCGTTTGCTCTTTCCAGAATTTCTATGACTTCTCCTTCCGGATTGCGATGCTTACGTTTGGCAAATAAGGCTATTTTGACCTTGTCGTTGTTCATTGCATGAGCCGAGTTTCGTTCGGCAATGGCAATCGGCTCGCCACCGTCATCAGGCAAGAATGAATTCTTTCCGTTGCTTTTTCGCTGGAATGTTCCGGTTAAGAATTGTCCGTGGTCGTTTAATCTATATTGTCCTTTTTCAGTCAGCATCAGGATACCTTCTTCCACCATGTCGTTGATAATGTCTGTACACAGCATTTTCAAGGGATGGGTTGTCAGGTTCAAAGCATGAAACAACTGTTTCATACTGAAGGATTCGGTAGGTCTGGCATGTAAGAAGTTGGTGAGGTATTCTACCATTTCGCTCTTTTTCATGCGTTTACCACCTTTTTTTTCTCTCTTTTTTGCCATAATTAGTTCCTTTCTTTTTAATGTGATATACAAAGAAAGTAAAATTAATGGAATTATCGGTTTCTTTTTATTTAAACTTCTTTTAATATGAAATAAAAAAGATGGAATCTATTATCTTTGTCAGGTTTTTATATAAAAGTCGTTTATTGTTTTTTAGATGATGCAATTATGGCAGAGAGTGAGAATAACAAAAGCAGGGAACGAAAAATCTATCAAGTGACAATCTATGGTAGTCTGGTAAATATAGCATTGGTTATTTTGAAGTTTATAGCAGGCTTTTGGGGCCAGAGTGCTGCAATGATAGCTGATGCTGTACATTCTTTATCCGATTTGATTACTGATTTGATTGTCATTGTGTTTGTTCGCTTGTCCAGCAAACCTCAGGACAAAGGACATGATTATGGACATGGTAAGTATGAAACACTGGCTACACTTCTGGTAGGGGTTGCTTTGTTGGCTGTAGGCGGTGGAATCCTGAAAAACGGAATAGATGATATCCGGATTTATTTGAACGGAGGGGCACTTAGTTCTCCGGGATGGATTGCATTGATTGCTGCATTGCTTTCGATTGTTTCCAAGGAAATTCTGTTCAGGTATACCAACCGTGTGGGCCGTAAGCTGGACAGTCCGGCCGTTATAGCCAATGCTTGGCATCATCGGAGTGATGCCTTGTCTTCTATCGGAACCGGAATCGGTATTGGAGGAGCAATTTTGTTGGGAGAACAGTGGAGAGTGCTTGATCCGCTTGCGGCAGTCATTGTCAGTTTGTTTATCTTGAAAGTTGCTTTGTATATGGTTAAGCCCTGTATAGATGAACTGTTGGAGAAATCTTTGCCAGATGAGGTGGAGCAGGCTATAAGCGAACAGGTCCTTTCTTTCCCAGAAGTTTCCGAACTTCATCATTTGCGTACCCGGCGAATCGGAAGCTATTACGCTTTGGAAATGCATGTGCGTATGGACGGAAATTTAAGCTTACACGATGCGCATGCCGTAACTGTATTGATTGAAAAGAAATTACGGGCGATGTATGGCGAAAACACTATAATAAATATTCATGTAGAACCGAATAAATAGATTTATTGATGGCGGAAAAAATCTTGGTTACCGGTGCCAGCGGTTTCATTGGCAGCTTTTTGGTAGAAGGGGGCTTGCAGCGTGACATGCAAGTGTGGGCCGGTATAAGAAAAAGTAGTAGCCGATGCTATTTGCAGGACGAACGGATTACTCCTGCAATTCTTGATTTTACTGATTCAGAACATTTGGAGGCACAATTGCTGGAGCATAAAAGAGAACATGGAGGATGGGATTATATCATTCATTGTGCAGGAGTTACCAAATGCCGGGATGAGGCTGATTTTGAAATAGGGAATTATTGGGCAACACGGCATTTTATCGAGGTGTTGCAGAAATTACAGATGGTTCCCCGGATTTTTGTATATCTTAGTTCTTTAAGTGTGTTTGGACCAGTGCGGGAAACTGATTATTCTGAAATTTCAGAATACGATACTCCCCAGCCTAATACAGCATATGGTAAGAGTAAGTTGCTGGCTGAGCAATACTTGCATACTTTATCTGATTTCCCGTTTGTAATATTCCGTCCTACAGGAGTTTACGGTCCCCGCGAACGTGATTATTTTTTGATGGCCCAGTCGATAGCCCGTCATGTAGATTTTATGGCAGGATGGAAACGCCAGGACCTTACGTTTGTATATGTAAAGGATTTGGTGAAGGCTGTTTATCTGGGTATTGAAAAGAAGGCTGTCGGAAGAAGTTATTTTGTGACTGATGGAGCAGTATATGCCAGTACTGCCTTCTCGGATTTGATAAAGAACGAATTGGGTAATCCATGGATTTTCCGTTTAAAATGTCCGCTGGGTTTGTTGAAAGTCATTTCATACACAGCTGGATGGCTGGCGGCACTTATGGGCAAGACCAGTACCTTAAATAGAGATAAATATAACATAATGAAACAACGCAATTGGCGCTGCGATATAACCCCTTTACAGCAAGAGCTGGGTTATCGTGCAGATTATCCTTTGGAAAGGGGAGTAAAGGAAACGATTGCATGGTATAAAAAGGAAGGATGGATTTAAAGTTATTTGAAAGAGTGGATAGCGGCAAAGGTTTGTTTGCAGTCGAAACGGTCAGCTTGATTTACAATGCTCTGACCACTATATTGATATTGGTCTTATTTCCTCGGATGGATCATCCGGGAATGATGTTGCTGGAGCGGTTGGGTATTGTAGCGCTTACGTTTGCTTTGATTTTCATGTATCAGGCTTTTCCGTGTCGGCTTACTGCTTTTATTAGGATGGCAGTGCAGATGTCTTTGCTGGCTTACTGGTATCCGGATACATTCGAGTTTAACCGGCTTTTCCCGAATTTAGACCATTGGTTTGCTACTGCGGAACAGTGGTTGTTTCATTCGCAGCCTGCAGTGGAATTCAGCAAACATTGTCCTTCTATGTGGTTCAGCGAGCCGTTTAATATGGGATATTTTTGTTATTATCCGATGATTTTGGTTGTTACAGTCTATTATTTTCTGTTCCGGTTCGAGTGGTTCGAGAAAGTATCCTGTGTATTGGTTACCTCTTTTTTCATTTACTATTTTATTTATGTATTTGTTCCTGTTGCAGGGCCACAGTTTTACTTTCCGGCTATCGGCATGGATAATGTAATGGCGCAGCACTTTCCTGCTATAGGTGATTATTTTAATCACAATGATTATCTTATTCCAGGACCAGGATTTGAGCATGGCTTCTTTTATCAGCTGGTAGAGGCTTCTCAGGAAGTGGGTGAGCGTCCTACGGCTGCTTTCCCGAGTTCGCATGTAGGAATTTCCACGATAGTTATGATTATGGCATGGCGTGTTAATAAAAAACTGGCTTATGTGCTGGCTCCATTTTATATCTTGCTGTGCTGTGCTACCGTATATATTCAGGCGCATTATCTGATTGATGCTATAGTAGGATTTGTTTCAGCCTTTTTTGTATACAGTCTGTCTACCTGGATGTATAAACGTTGGTTTATTTCTCCTGTTTTCCGGCAGGTTATGGAAAGAGAATGGGCCGAATAATTTTTTTTGTGAAACTTTGCAACTTTTCCGGAACTTCGTTCGTCTAATGTACAAAGAACAACATTAAACATATTGAAATATGAAAAAACAGTTTGGGATTTTTGTACTGGCCGCAGTTTTAATGACTGGTACAGTTAAAGCAGAAACTCCGGAAGGATGGCTGACAAGTTTGAAGGAATGGGTAAGTGGCGCGGAGAATACAGTGACTATTAAGCCGAGTAATAAGTATCTGACAGAGCGAAAGAAAACGGGTAATATTGTTACGGTAGAATCACATTCAGGACTGGATGTGGTATATACACAGCAGTCGGGTGATGCCTTTGTTGAGGTTTATGCACCTGATAACTTGATGCCCTATATTGTAGTTCAGAAAAATGGAGACTTACTTCGTGTTTCTTTGAAGCCAGGTTACCGGATTACTGGTAAGCATAATACGCAGATACGTGTTTTTGCTCCTGAAGTAACAAGTTTTTCAGCTTCCAGTTCAGCTGATATTTATTTGGCGAAAGGATTGTCAACAAAAAAGGGCGTTTCACTTAAGGCCAGTAGCAGTGGTGATGTAGTAGCTAACGAGAATTTAACGTGTGGCAGTCTTTCACTCAAGGCTAGCAGTAGCGGTGATGTAAAATTGAAAGGAATAGCTTGCGCTAGGGCTGAAGTTGGAGCCAGTAGTAGCGGTGATATAGAGATCACATCAATTACTTGTTCGGATTTTAGTGCAGCAGCCAGTTCTTCAGGTGATATTGAAGTTGGGAATATGGTATGTGCGGGGAATGTATCTTGTGCAGCCAGTTCTTCGGGTGATGTAGTTGTAGGTGAAGCGAACTGTAAGGGTAAAGTTTCGGCTGATGTAAGTTCAGCAGGTGGTGTAAAGTTTGAAAAGGGAAATGCGAAGGATGCATCTTATCAGGCAAGTTCAGGAGCACAAATCAATGCAGAAGGCTTGCATGCATTGAATGTAGTGGCGCGTGCTTCTTCGGGTGGTTCTGTTTCGTGCTATGCCAGCGAAACGATCTCCATGCATCGTTCTTCAGGAGGCAGCATTCACTGTGAAGGACGTCCTCGTTTAATTGACTGATCTGATATTAATAAAAGTAAAACCGTTTCATAAGTTGAAAATGCTTGTGAAACGGTTTTGCTGTTTTTATGCGGATAGAATATTACGGATAGCAGCCAACTCTTCTTCTGTAAATGAAATGTTTTGCTGTGCCTTTAAGCTATCTTTAAGCTGATCGGTCGAGCTAGCCCCAACAATAACAGATGTTACCTGCTTGTGAGAAAGCAGCCAGGCCAGTGCCATTTCGGCTAATGTTTGTCCTCGTTGCAGTGCGATTTGGTTAAGTTGCTGAATCTGTTGTAATACCTGTGCTGTCAGTTCTTCTTTTTTTAAGAATCCTCCTCGTGCTATACGTGAGTCGCTGGGGATACCGTTCAGATAGCGGTTGCTTAGTAAACCTTGTGCCAAGGGTGAAAAGGCTATAAATCCACTTCCGTTTTCAGCTGCTTGCTGGAGGATACCTTCTTTTTCTGGTTTTTGATTTAGCAAATTGTAGCAGCCTTGATAAAGCAGACAAGGAACATCGTGTTCTCTTAAATAGGAATATGCAGTTTGGGCTGCCTCTTTTGGATATTTAGAAATACCTACATAAAGTGCCTTTCCCTGACGAACTATGTCTACCAGTGCCTGAAGAGTTTCTTCAAGCGGTGTCTCCGGGTCATATCGGTGTGAATAGAAAATGTCTACGTAGTCCAGATTCATCCTTTTCAGACTTTGGTTGAGGCTGGCCATTAAATATTTTCTTGAGCCCCAATTTCCATACGGACCAGGCCACATATCGTGTCCGGCTTTTGTAGAGATAAACAATTCGTCACGGTAAGGGGCGAATGATGTTTTCATAACCTGTCCGAAGGTCTCTTCTGCACTACCGTATGAAGGACCATAATTGTTGGCCAAATCAAAATGGGTGATTCCATTGTCAAACGCAAAATGCAGTTTCTTCTTGCTGGATGCAAATGTATCAACATTACCGAAGTTATGCCATAGCCCTAAAGATATAGCAGGAAGTAGTATTCCACTTCTGCCACAACGGCGATAAGTCATTCCGCAGTCATACCGATTGTCGGCTGCTTTATATACCGGGTCTATCATATGATATTTGTTTTATTGGTTTCCAAAAGTTGCTTCTATATGGTCAAGAATAGCATTCAGATCGTCCAACTTTTCTGCACGTAACATGGCAATACGTGTTTCCTTAAAGTTAGGAATACCTTTGAATAAAGGCGATGCAGCCAGATGACGGCGCACATGCAGAATTCCTCGGCGTTCATCCAGCAAGTTCACACTGTCCAGCACTTCCTGTCTTAATACATCCATTCTCCACTTGAAGCTTAAAGGAGGGAGCTCTTCTCCTGTTTGCAGGAAATGTTTTATTTCTTTGAAAATCCAGGGGCGGCCAAAGCTGGCACGTCCTACCATAATCGCATCTACGCCGTATTTTTCGAAGCATTCCAAAGCTCTTTGTGGGGTTGTAATGTCTCCGTTTCCAATAATAGGAATACGCATACGGGGATTGTTCTTTACTTCCCCAATCAGTGTCCAGTCTGCTTCTCCTGTATACATTTGTGCACGTGTCCGTCCGTGTATAGTCAATGCCTCAATACCGCAGTCTTGCAATTGTTCGGCAAGTTCAACAATTATTTTATGTTCAGCATCCCATCCCAAACGAGTTTTTACAGTAACTGGTATTGATACGGCATTTACTACAGCTCGGGTTATTTCCAGCATTTTAGGTACATTTTGAAGCATTCCCGAGCCGGCGCCTTTCCCTGCTACCCGTTTTACCGGACAGCCGAAGTTAAGGTCCAATATATCTGGCTTAGCTTGTTCTACGATACGTGCTGCTTCTACCATGGTTTCTGTGTCTTTACCATAAATCTGGATAGCTACCGGTCGTTCCTGGTCGCTGATATTCAGTTTCAGCATGGTTTTGCCTACTGAACGTATCAATGCATCTGCCGATACGAATTCTGTATATACCATGTCTGCTCCAAATTGTTTACACATCAGTCGGAATGCCGGATCGGTTACGTCCTCCATGGGAGCCAACAGTACAGGTCTGTTTCCTAAGTCTATATTTCTTATTTTCATGAGTTTTGTTTTATGCTACAAAGGTAGTGATTTTCTTCTGACTTTCATGCATTTGGTTTTTCACGTATTGCACATAGAACTATTAAGATTTGTTTTGTGTCTTTTGCAGTCTGTTTTCCGCTGTTTTGTAGATATATTCCACATTTTGAGTTCCTAATTTTTTTATTATTTTATATATTCTATTGATAATCAGATGAATATTCTTTTTGGTATAGTTTGGCATTGCGTTTGCACGTTATTAGGCAAGAACAGAAGTTTAACTCTAAATATTTATGATTATGAAAAAGTTATTTGTAGTAGCAGCATTAGTTATGGGAGTAGGAGCAACAGTTTCTTTCGCAGCAGAGACAACAGAAAACAGTGTCATGACAACAGTAACAGCTGTCAACGAATATACTCCTATTGAAGTAAAAGACTTGCCACAGGATGTACAGGCTGTCTTGGCAAAAGATTATTCAGATTTTACCGTTGTAAGTGCAGCAGTCCAAGCAAATGAAGATGGAACTAAGACATACAAAGTGACTGTAGCCGACCAGGAAGGTGTGCAATCTGAGGTATTCTTCTCGGAAAAAGGTGAGATTCTTCAATAAAAGCGCAAACGGCCGACTTTGACAGAATAAGCTTGTGGCTAGGCAGGAATGTTTTATGATGAGGCATTCCTGCCTTTTTACTTTCTGTTTTACTGGAAAATAACTACCTTTGTAGCCAAATCAATTCGTAAAAAATGAACTATTCGATAAAAGATTTTGAAATCATGGCACCTGTCGGCTCACGCGAGTCGTTGGCTGCCGCTATTCATGCAGGGGCCGATTCCATTTATTTTGGAATAGAAAGTCTGAACATGCGTGCCCGTTCGGCCAGCACGTTTACGATTGATGACCTGCGTGAAATAGCTCGTGTGTGTGATGAGCACGGAGTAAAAAGCTATCTGACAGTAAATACTATTATTTACGACGAGGATGTAGAATTGATGCGTAAGATTGTCGATGCTGCCAAGGAAGCAGGTATCAGTGCTGTGATTGCTGCCGATGTAGCTGTAATGTCTTATTGTAATCAGATTGGGCAGGAGGTACATCTTTCTACACAGTTGAATATCAGCAATGCAGAAGCTTTGAAGTTTTATGCTCAGTTTGCCGATGTTGTGGTGCTGGCACGTGAACTGAACCTCAAGCAAGTGCGCAAGATATATGATGCAATCCATGAGCAAGGTATCAAGGGACCTATGGGAGAGCCGGTACGTATCGAGATGTTCTGCCACGGTGCACTTTGCATGGCGGTATCAGGTAAATGCTATCTTAGTTTGAATGAGCTGAATGCTTCTGCCAACAGAGGAGCCTGCATGCAGGTATGCCGTCGTTCGTATATCGTAAAGGATAAGGAAAGTGATATCGAGCTGGAAGTAGACAACCAGTATATCATGTCGCCTAAGGACCTGAAGACCATTCATTTCATGGATGAGATGATTGAAGCTGGTGTACGTGTCTTCAAGATTGAGGGTCGTGCCCGTGGTCCTGAGTATGTAAAGACTGTGGTGGAATGCTATAAGGAAGCCATCCGTTCTTATCTGGAAGGAACCTTTACAGAAGAAAAGAAAGCCGATTGGGATACCCGATTGAAGACAGTATTCAACCGTGGTTTCTGGAATGGTTACTATCTGGGACAGCGCTTGGGTGAATGGAGCAAGAACTACGGTTCGGAAGCAACCGAACGTAAAGTTTATGCCGGACGTGGTATCAAGTATTTCTCAAATCTGGGAGTTGCTGAATTCCTGATTGAGGCAGCCGAAATTAAGGTGGGCGACAAACTGCTGATTACCGGTCCTACTACCGGAGCAATGTATGTCACACTGGAAGAGGCACGTGTAGACCTTAAGCCTGTAGATGTTGTGAAGAAAGGAGTTCATGTTTCCTTCAAGGTGCCCGGTCGTGTTCGTCCTAGCGATAAGTTGTATCGTATTGTTCCTGCTGAGGAATTGAAAAAGAAATAAGCCTGCGTAATACAGATAGCTGATAGAAAAGAGGAAGTCTTGCATGGAAAGCAGACTTCCTCTTTTCTATTATAAGTATTATAAGCAAGGAACACGGATAAAATCCGTTTCCGGAAAATATTTTTCCAACCAGGTACGAGTGTATTCTTCCGTATCGTGCTGAATAATTTTGTCTTCATTCTCTGGATACAGATTATAAAGTACAGTATGCAACCGGATATTTCTTTTCTGAATAGCCTCCAGACTCAATAACGTATGATTGATGCTGCCCAACCGTCCGGAAGTAACCAAAATAAGCGGATATCCTTTTTCTGCTATGTAGTCAATTGTCAGCAGATTGCGAGTTAGAGGAACCATCAGTCCTCCTGCTCCTTCCAGCAATATGCGGTCGTATTGCTGCAACAAGGTTTCCGATGCTTTTTCTATTTTATTAAAATCAATATCCCGCTGGTCTATTTCGGCAGCCAGATGCGGCGAACAAGGATAAGTAAAGATTTCTGGCATCGTCAACCGTTTGTGATCAGCTTCCAGTAACCCTGTTCCCATAATTTTGCGATGTACTTCAATATCCTCTGAAATATCTGTATTCCCTGTTTGGATAAATTTTTGTGTAATGGTCCGTATGCCTTGCTTGTTCCATTCTCTTGCCAGGAATCCGGTAGCAAAGCTTTTTCCGATAGCAGTATCAATACCGCTGACAAAGATAATTTCCTTTTTCATGATATTTTTCTTTTTGCAATAATATAAATAGGATGATAGGTGAGTGGTACAGTCCGGTCGGCACGACCGTAAGCATCCTGATAACGTGTACAAAAGTCTGCAAGCGTACTGCGTGTCCATTGTTGTCGTCGTATTCCGGTTACACCGGTTTCTTTGAGGTGCTTTAATACATCTGTAGGCGATTCGAATGAAAGTTGTACCAACTCTTCCTTACTATAAATGATTTGATATTGTTTATCCAGTTCCTTTTTCAATTCCTCCAGTGAAAGATAAGGCAGTCCACATCCTGTAAGCGTGTTGATTTCTTTCAGATTCTGTTTGCCAAAAGTACTGAAAGAAAAATACCCTCCCGGCACGAGTACCTGGCTGCATCGTTGAAAAAAACGTTCAGGCGACTCAAACCATTGCAATGCCGAGCATGATGTAATCATACTTTGTCCACCGGGAAAGTCCAGTTGTTCGGCATCTCCAGGCAGAAAGCATACCTTATCTGTCGGCAAGTCACCGAAGCAAGTCGCTACTTCTGGACAGATGTCGTTCAGGCAAAGATGTTCCGGCTGCACCCGACTCAGGTATGAACGGGTAAAAAGTCCGGTACCACATCCTACTTCCAGTACATTCCGGTGAGCCGATTGAGGCAGATACCGGTTAATCAGGCGAGCCATTTTCCCTGCTATCTGCTGTTGCACCGTTGCTTGTTTGCTATAAGTTGGAACTGCTCTGGCAAACCGTTTTCTTATCAGCTTTTTGTCCATATATCCTCCTTTCCAGCCAAGCAGTCAGCAAACAGTTTTTCGTCATAATGGGCGATGTCGAGCAGTGTAGTGGGTGTATCTTGCCAGGCTTTCTGCTGATTGGATGCTGGAAATATATAGTCGTTTGTTCCGATGATAGCTTTGTCCCAGTCAAACAGGATATTTTCGGATTCCAGAATCCGTTTTTCCAGACAAGCCAACTCTTCTTGTAACTCTTTCAGAGTCCGATAAGGTTCATGGCTTAGGAACTGCTTTACCCCCTCTGTTGTTCCACACATGCGGCGTCTGAATTTGGATAAAGTTACTGCAGAAAACCGGGATAAAGTTCCCTGAAAGACAGCGGGAGGAATTCCTTTTTCCGCATGAATAGGATATAAAGTACCGTTTATAGCCAGTCGGCTTTCATAAGTCAGTGCTAGTCCCGAAAGTGTATATGCAGCCATCCATACCCCCATCGACCAAGCCATCAGTCGGATGGAAGTATATCCGTTCAGCAATGTTTCATCAAAAGTGGTTTCCCGATAGTCAAAGCACAACAGACAGTCGTATCCTTCGCAGATTGGATAATCGAATAGCTTTTCGTCAGCTCCCCATCCGGCAAAGAACAATAGCAGATTGGGATTGCCTTCTTTTTTCAGGAATATCTGTTTCATATACTTAACGTTTAAGTTCGTGTAACGTGTTATTCTATTTTTAGAGCAAGGCAATAAGTCGGTCGAGCTCTTCATCTGTAACAGCAGCTGTCAATGAAAAACGCAAACGCGATGTTCCCTCGGGAACTGTGGGCGGACGTACCGGAAGAACATAAAATCCATTCTGCTGAAAATGCTCTGCGGCTTCTATGGCCTTCTGGCTGGCTCCGAGTGTCAATGGAACAATGTGGCTTTCCGACGGACAAGCGTATCCTTTGTTCTGCAGAGCCATGCGAAGCCGTTCGGACATCCTGTGCAACTGTTGGCGACGTTCCTGCCACTGAGGAAAACGCTGTAAGATAAACAATGTCCAGGCAATGTTTACAGGTGGCAGGGCTGTCGTAAAGATAAGCGTCCGCATACGGTTTATCAGAAAGTCGCGTATGGTTTTGCGGCAGACTAAGAACCCTCCTACCGATGCAGCTGCTTTTCCGAAAGTCCCGCATAAAAAATCAATATCTTGTATGCAATTTTGTTCTTCGGCAATTCCAAGTCCGTTGTTTCCTCTAACTCCGAAAGCGTGTGCTTCGTCAACGTACAGCAATACATTGTCGTACTCTTTCTTCAATTCGACCAGCTGTGCCAGCGGACTGACATCACCGTCCATACTGAACACACTTTCGGTTACGATAATCAGTTGTCCGTATTGATTATGATATTTTTCCAACAGTCCTTTCAGTTGGTCGTAGTCATGGTGGCGGTAGCGGATACAGCGGGCAGCCGAAAGCCGGATTCCATCAATCAGACTGGCATGTACCAGCTTATCGGCCAGAATCAGCGTATTGCTGTCGGCTACGGCAGGCAAGATACCTGTATTCATGTGGTATCCGCTGTTGAAAATCAAAGCCCCTTCTGTGCCGTACCATGTACTCAGCCAGTTTTCCAGTTCGGTATATACCGAAAAATTTCCTGTCAGCAATCGTGAAGATGAGGCTGTAAACGGAACATCTGCGAATTTTGTTTCCGAAAGAAATTCCGCTTGCAGTCTGTTTTCGGCAGCCAGTCCCAAGTAATCGTTCGATGACAGGTTAAGCATTTTCCCTTTGTCCGTAACAATCCACTTTCCCTCGTGTACGGCCATAGGCAGTTTTCTCAAGTTTCCGTTCTTTTCCAGTTCCTGAAGTATTTCTTGATAAGTATTGTCCATACAGCTCTTTGTTTTAATCCATTTCTCCGGTTATTTTTACCAAGGCAGCTGTCAGTTTGCTCAGCTCATCCGGCTGGATGATGAAAGGCGGCATGATGTAAACCAGTTTTCCGAAAGGTCTTACCCATACCCCTTCTTCCACGAAACGGCGTTGCATGCGAGCCATATCTACCGGTTTTTTAGTCTCTATTACACCAATGGCTCCCAGTACCCGGACATCGGCTACCGAAGGCAACTTGGCTGCAGGAGCCAGCTCTTTCCGTAGCTGTGCTTCGATACGTTGTACTTTTTCCTGCCATCCCGATTTCAGAAGCAGTTCGATAGAAGCCTTTCCTACCGCACAAGCCAGCGCATTCCCCATGAAGGTAGGGCCATGCATGAAAGCATGAGGATAATGTTCGGAGATACAGTCGGCTACCAGATTACTCGTCAGTACTGCCGAGAACGTCATGTATCCTCCTGTCAGAGCTTTCCCAATACACATAATATCAGGTTCTACGCCAGCATATTCCCAGACAAATAATTTTCCGGTCCGCCCGAATCCGGTTGCAATCTCATCGAAAATAAGCAGCATACCGTGTTCCCGACACAGTTTTGCAGCCTGGCGCAAGTATTCCGGATGGTAGAAGCGCATACCTCCTGCTCCTTGTACGATAGGTTCTAGAATCAGTCCCGCCAACTCGTTTTCATACTGTTCGATGGTTTGTTTGAGCGGTAGTATATCCGCTTCATTCCATTCACCGTCAAAGCGAGATTGCGGCGTCGGAACAAAATGCCGGACAGGCAACGCATTACCAAACAGACTGTGCATGCCCGTTACCGGGTCGCATACCGACATGGCATTCCATGTATCCCCATGATAGCCGGAACGGATGGTCACGAAATTGTTTCGTTGTGGACAACCTTTTGCATACTGGTACTGTACAGCCATTTTCAAGGCGACTTCTACAGCGACCGACCCACTGTCTGCATAAAAGATTTTCTGCATCGAAGGAGGAGCCAGTTGCAACAACAGTTTGCCAAGTGCGATGGCAGGCTCGTGAGTCAGTCCGCCAAACATGACATGCGCCATGCTGTGTAGTTGTTTCTCGATAGCGGCATTCAGTTCCGGATGATTATATCCGTGTACGGCACACCACCATGAGGACATTCCTTCGATGAGGCGAGTACCGTCTTCCAGTGTGATGGTACAGCCCTGTGCCTCTTTTACTTTGTAAGTAGGCAGCGGGTTGCTGGTAGAAGTATAGGGATGCCACAGATGTTCTCTGTCGAAAGCATCGGTGATAATATCATAATTCATATCCTGCAAGTTTAATTCGTTCTTTATCCTTTTTTACGTTTGATCCCAGTGTCGTAAGCAAATCGCCTACGATAGCAGCATTGATACCTACGTGCAAGGCCAGTTGCATTTGCTCTTCCGACAGTTGAGAGCGGCCTCCTGCAAAGCGCAGGTAGGCATTGGGATGCACAAAGCGGAACATGGCAATTGTGCGTATCACTTCTTCCGGTTGCAGGGGAGCTGTATTCTCCAGCGGTGTTCCCGGAATACGCTGCAACAAGTTCAATGGAATGGAATGCACCTGAAGCTTTTTCAGCTCGAAAGCCAGTTCCACACGCTGTGCAGCCGATTCTCCCATTCCGATGATGCCACCGCTGCAAATCTCCATGCCTGCAGCTCTAGCTGCCTGCAGTGTCTCTAGTTTTTGCTGCTGTGTATGTGTCGTGCACAAATGCGAAAAATAAGAGGGAGCTGTTTCCAGATTGCAGTGATAACGTCTGACTCCGGCCTGATAAAGCTCTTCCAGTTGTCCGGCATCTGCCAGTCCCAGTGAAACACAGATTTCAATACCGCAGTGTTCACGCATATACGAAACAGTACGGCATATTTCCGTAATTTCCCGTTGGGTTGGCTTTCTTCCGCTGGTAACCAGCGAAAACCGTTTCACCTGTTGCTCTTCGTTTATGCGTGCCTGGCGCAGACATTCTTCGGCAGCAACCAGTCCATAGGTTTCAATATGCGTTGCATGATGCGCCGACTGAGCACACCATTTACAGTTTTCCGGGCAGTGTCCGGATTTGGCATTGATAATCGAACACATATCGAAGGTACGTGGTGCACATTGCCGTGTGAGCTCGTGTGCAGCTTCGCAAAGTGCTTCATAAGGGGCTTCCTGCAGTAGCCAGAGCGCTTCTTCGGGGGTAATACCTTCGTTGGATATAACTTTTTGTTTCAGTTTTTCAAGCATAATCTTCAGGGTATAAAAAAGCTATGTTCCTGCCTTCCTCTTTAGTACAGAGGCGGGCAGGAACATAGCCGTAATATAAAGTAAAAAATAAAATTCGTAAGGATACGACAGCAGGAACAGTCCGTAATGAACAGATTGTTGACAGTACCATCGTAATAAAGTATGCGACAGGAGAACAGAGTTCCGTCAAGAGCATATCTGCTCCGGGCGGCATCAGTTCTTCGGTAGTGCTGTTTCCGCAGTCATTTCCTGTAGGATGAACGGCTGCAGTACACAGCAGTCCCTTGCTGAGGGAAACTTCTGTAATTCCCTTACCCACATGTCCCATCACAACGTGCCGGTGCAGACTGCTGAAGGCTGCATAACTTTTCCGGCTCCATTTGCGGAATCGGGTGATACAAGGGCTATATGTCTGCTTCTGTTCGTACATTATTTCTTTGCGATGCGGCAAATGTACTAAAAAAATCAGAAAACAAAAACGTCAGCAAATAATTCCTCCGCCCAATACCCGGTTATCCCGGTAGAAAGCTGCTGCCTGTCCTATGGCTACCGAGGCTAGTGGCTCGTGTAGTTTTACGTGCAACAATCCTTCGGAAGTCACGGTTACCGTGCATCGGTTGGCTTGCTTGCGATAGCGTATTTTTACGATGACATCCTCACGGTCGAGCAACTCTTCAGCACATATGATGTTCCAGTTCTTTAGAAACATTTCCTGCTTTTCCAGTGCCTTCAGGTTATCGGTCAGGACGACCTTATTTTCTTGAGGCAGAATCTCTTTGACAAACAGAGCCTTGTTGACATAGACGCCCAAACCTCTACGCTGACCGATGGTATAAAAAGGATATCCCTCGTGTTTTCCCATACATTCCCCTTGTTCATTGTAGAAATTGCCAGGCTGGATATGCTCAGGCGGAACTTGTGCTTTCAGAAACGAGCGGTAATCCATCGGGCAGAAGCAGACCCCCAGACTGTCACGTTTGGTAGCAGCTTTCAGGAAACCTCTCTCGGCTGCCAGTTCGCGGACACGGGTTTTGGTCAGTGTTCCCATAGGCAGTAACATTCGTTCCAGAATAGGTTGCGGAAGTCCCCAAAGAAAAAAAGACTGGTCTTTATCCTTATCTGCCCCGGCCGTAATATACCAGTATCCGTCAATGTATTGTTTCTGTACATAGTGTCCGGTAGCAAAGTGATAAATACCCCGTTCGTCTGCTACTTGTGCGAGAAGTGGCCATTTCAGGTAATTGTTGCACAAAGTGCAAGGAACCGGTGTGTGGCCTTCCATATACTCTTTTATGAAGTAGCTGATAATCTGCTCTTGAAACAACTGGCGTACATCGTAGATGATATGGGGAATATGCAGCTTTTCACACAGTTCGCGGGCATCGTCCAGATAGGTGGTGTCGTTATCTTTTTCATAAAAGCGGAAAGTTATACCTGTCACTTCATAGCCGGCATCCTGCAATAACAAGGCGGCTACCGAACTGTCAGTACCTCCGCTCATTCCTAGTAACACTTTGTTGTTTTTTTCCATACAGAGAAGGGAAATTTAATCATACGTTTCGTTAGGGCAAAAAAAAAGGAGTACCGCTGTACTCCAACCTTTGTTAACCTTAAATCTAATACTATGAAAAACACGATGCAAAGGTACGGATTTTTGGGATATATGCAATAGATTATCTTCAAAAATCATGCTTTATAACATAGATTAATAGTTTTGTAAATATCTCTTTCACATTATTCACGTGACATTGGTTAGATTGCTAAAAAAGAAACTTGTTTTGTAAACAAATTCAGGAGAACTCTTGATGTAAAAAGAATGATTTTGTCTGTCTATTAGGCTGTTTTCATAATATTATTTATAACTTTGCAATCTAACTCTTTAGTGGAATTATGGAAAATAGATTAACGATTTACAATACACTTACGCGTAGCAAGGAGCTGTTCAAACCGCTCCATGCGCCACATGTAGGCATGTATGTGTGTGGTCCTACCGTTTACGGTGATGCTCATTTGGGTCATGCACGTCCGGCCATTACGTTTGATATTCTTTACCGCTACCTTACCCATTTGGGTTATAAGGTGCGCTATGTGCGTAACATCACCGATGTGGGCCATCTGGAGCATGATGCCGACGACGGCGAGGACAAAATTGCCAAGAAAGCGCGTCTGGAGCAGCTCGAGCCGATGGAAGTGGTTCAGTTCTACCTGAACCGTTATCACAAGGCGATGGATGCTCTGAATGTGTTGCCGCCCAGCATCGAGCCGCATGCTTCGGGACACATCATCGAGCAGATTCAACTGGTTGAGGAAATCCTGAAAAACGGTTATGCATACGAAAGCAAAGGTTCTGTATATTTTGATGTAGCCAAGTATAACAAAGACCATCACTATGGCAAGTTGTCGGGCCGCAATCTGGATGATGTGCTGAACACTACCCGCGAGTTGGACGGACAGGATGAAAAGCATAATCCGGCCGACTTTGCCTTGTGGAAATGTGCGCAGCCGGAACACATCATGCGCTGGCCTTCGCCATGGAGCAACGGTTTCCCGGGATGGCACTGCGAGTGTACAGCCATGGGACGCAAGTACCTGGGCGAGAACTTCGATATTCACGGTGGAGGTATGGACCTTGTCTTCCCGCATCATGAATGCGAGATTGCGCAGAGCGTAGCTTCACAGGGACATGATATGGTGCATTACTGGATGCATAACAACATGATTACCATCAACGGACAGAAGATGGGTAAGTCACTGGGCAACTTCATTACACTGGACGAATTCTTTACCGGTTCCAACAAGTTGCTGACCCAGGCTTATACAGCCATGACCATCCGTTTCTTCATTCTTCAGGCGCATTATCGCAGCACAGTAGACTTCAGCAACGAAGCTTTGCAGGCTGCCGAAAAAGGTTTGGAACGTCTGATGGAAGGTGTGAAGAACCTGGAACGTATCACTCCGGGAAAAGCGACTACCGGAATTGATGTAACCGGATTGGCCGAGAAGTGCTACGATGCCATGAACGATGACTTGAATACGCCGATTGTAATTTCTCATCTGTTCGATGCCATCCGCATGATTAATACTGTTCTGGATAAGAAAGCTACTATCAGTGCCGATGATTTGAACGAACTGAAACGTGTGTTCCACTTGTTTGTATTCGATATTTTGGGTCTGAAAGCAGATGCCGAAAACAATGCTGCCCGTGAGGAAGCTTACGGAAAAGTGGTGGATATGTTGCTGGAACAGCGTATGCAGGCCAAGGCAAACAAGGACTGGGCTACCAGTGACAAGATTCGTGACAATCTCGCAGCACTGGGCTTCGAGGTGAAAGACACGAAGGATGGATTTACCTGGAAATTAAATAAATAAGCTCTACGAGCTGTTTTATATAGAGAAAGCGGGTTGCTCATAGATTGAGCAGCCCGTTTTTTTATACTGAAAGGCATTTGGGATATCTTTGTGAAAACGCATCCGCCTGCAGGAGGTGGTGCGGGTGGAAAATAACCGTGCATTCCGGCTTTTTCATTGCAATGACGAAGATTGGGCTTTTCCGTGCCGCAGATTTATCATATAAAAGAGAAAGACTGGTCTTATTTGAGATATATCCGTGACGTACGGATATTGGGTACTAACCCCACTGGAAGAATCAGATTTGTGTATCGTTCGATTCTGCCGGTGGGGTTCTTTTTATTCGAACTCCAGCACGAAGGTGGTGTTCCATCCGTTGGTTCCCGGCTTGAGCAGGCTGATGGTTCCGCCGGAGAGCTGCATGATCTGCCGGGAGAGCGACAGCCCGATGCCGCTGCCCTGCGCGCGGGTGCTGAAGAAGGGCACGAAGACCTGCCGCGCCACATCGTCGGGGATGGCGGGGCCGTTGTTCGACACGTGGATGTACACGTGCTCGTCCGCCGTGCTGTAGGCGCGCACGTGGATGCGTCCCGGCGCCGTGCCGATGGCCTGCACGGCGTTGCGTATCAGGTTGACCAGTACCTGCCGTATCAGGCCCATATCGGCGTAGAGCATCAGCTCGCCGGGTTCTATCAGACGCGTCAGGCGGATGTGGGGCGGGCACAGCCGGAGCTGTTCTATCTGGTGCAGCAGCTCGTGCAAGTAGAAGGGCTCGGGGCAGGGCAGAGGCAGCTGCGAGAAGCGGCGGTACTCGCGGGTGAAGTTCAGCAGGCCGTCGGCGGTGTCGTGTATGGCGCGGATGCCGTCGGCAAGCTCGCTGCCCGCCACGCCGGGCTGTTGCAGCAGGGTTTCGCTCAGCGAGGTGATGGGGGCCATGGCGTTCATGATTTCGTGGGTCAGCACGCGGGTGAGCTTCGTCCACGAGTCTACTTCCTGCGTGTCCATCTGGCTGTGGATGTCGTTCAGCGTGAGGATGCGCAGCGTCTGTCCGCCTTGCCCGATGCTGCTGGCGCGCGCCAGCAGCATCGGGCAAGGCGGACAGACGCTGCGCATCCTCACGCTGAACGACATCCACAGCCAGATGGACACGCAGGAAGTAGACTCGTGGACGAAGCTCACCCGCGTGCTGACCCACGAAATCATGAACGCCATGGCCCCCATCACCTCGCTGAGCGAAACCCTGCTGCAACAGCCCGGCGTGGCGGGCAGCGAGCTTGCCGACGGCATCCGCGCCATACACGACACCGCCGACGGCCTGCTGAACTTCACCCGCGAGTACCGCCGCTTCTCGCAGCTGCCTCTGCCCTGCCCCGAGCCCTTCTACTTGCACGAGCTGCTGCACCAGATAGAACAGCTCCGGCTGTGCCCGCCCCACATCCGCCTGACGCGTCTGATAGAACCCGGCGAGCTGATGCTCTACGCCGATATGGGCCTGATACGGCAGGTACTGGTCAACCTGATACGCAACGCCGTGCAGGCCATCGGCACGGCGCCGGGACGCATCCACGTGCGCGCCTACAGCACGGCGGACGAGCACGTGTACATCCACGTGTCGAACAACGGCCCCGCCATCCCCGACGATGTGGCGCGGCAGGTCTTCGTGCCCTTCTTCAGCACCCGCGCGCAGGGCAGCGGCATCGGGCTGTCGCTCTCCCGGCAGATCATGCAGCTCTCCGGCGGAACCATCAGCCTGCTCAAGCCGGGAACCAACGGATGGAACACCACCTTCGTGCTGGAGTTCGAATAAAAAGAACCCCACCGGCAGAATCGAACGATACACAAATCTGATTCTTCCAGTGGGGTTAGTACCCAATATCCGTACGTCACGGATATATCTCAAATAAGACCAGTCTTTCTCTTTTATATGATAAATCTGCGGCACGGAAAAGCCCAATCTTCGTCATTGCAATGAAAAAGCCGGAATGCACGGTTATTTTCCACCCGCACCACCTCCTGCAGGCGGATGCGTTTTCACAAAGATATCCCAAATGCCTTTCAGTATAAAAAAACGGGCTGCTCAATCTATGAGCAACCCGCTTTCTCTATATAAAACAGCTCGTAGAGCTTATTTATTTAATTTCCAGGTAAATCCATCCTTCGTGTCTTTCACCTCGAAGCCCAGTGCTGCGAGATTGTCACGAATCTTGTCACTGGTAGCCCAGTCCTTGTTTGCCTTGGCCTGCATACGCTGTTCCAGCAACATATCCACCACTTTTCCGTAAGCTTCCTCACGGGCAGCATTGTTTTCGGCATCTGCTTTCAGACCCAAAATATCGAATACAAACAAGTGGAACACACGTTTCAGTTCGTTCAAATCATCGGCACTGATAGTAGCTTTCTTATCCAGAACAGTATTAATCATGCGGATGGCATCGAACAGATGAGAAATTACAATCGGCGTATTCAAGTCATCGTTCATGGCATCGTAGCACTTCTCGGCCAATCCGGTTACATCAATTCCGGTAGTCGCTTTTCCCGGAGTGATACGTTCCAGGTTCTTCACACCTTCCATCAGACGTTCCAAACCTTTTTCGGCAGCCTGCAAAGCTTCGTTGCTGAAGTCTACTGTGCTGCGATAATGCGCCTGAAGAATGAAGAAACGGATGGTCATGGCTGTATAAGCCTGGGTCAGCAACTTGTTGGAACCGGTAAAGAATTCGTCCAGTGTAATGAAGTTGCCCAGTGACTTACCCATCTTCTGTCCGTTGATGGTAATCATGTTGTTATGCATCCAGTAATGCACCATATCATGTCCCTGTGAAGCTACGCTCTGCGCAATCTCGCATTCATGATGCGGGAAGACAAGGTCCATACCTCCACCGTGAATATCGAAGTTCTCGCCCAGGTACTTGCGTCCCATGGCTGTACACTCGCAGTGCCATCCCGGGAAACCGTTGCTCCATGGCGAAGGCCAGCGCATGATGTGTTCCGGCTGCGCACATTTCCACAAGGCAAAGTCGGCCGGATTATGCTTTTCATCCTGTCCGTCCAACTCGCGGGTAGTGTTCAGCACATCATCCAGATTGCGGCCCGACAACTTGCCATAGTGATGGTCTTTGTTATACTTGGCTACATCAAAATATACAGAACCTTTGCTTTCGTATGCATAACCGTTTTTCAGGATTTCCTCAACCAGTTGAATCTGCTCGATGATGTGTCCCGAAGCATGCGGCTCGATGCTGGGCGGCAACACATTCAGAGCATCCATCGCCTTGTGATAACGGTTCAGGTAGAACTGAACCACTTCCATCGGCTCGAGCTGCTCCAGACGCGCTTTCTTGGCAATTTTGTCCTCGCCGTCGTCGGCATCATGCTCCAGATGGCCCACATCGGTGATGTTACGCACATAGCGCACCTTATAACCCAAATGGGTAAGGTAGCGGTAAAGAATATCAAACGTAATGGCCGGACGTGCATGACCCAAATGAGCATCACCGTAAACGGTAGGACCACACACATACATGCCTACATGTGGCGCATGGAGCGGTTTGAACAGCTCCTTGCTACGCGTAAGTGTATTGTAAATCGTTAATCTATTTTCCATAATTCCACTAAAGAGTTAGATTGCAAAGTTATAAATAATATTATGAAAACAGCCTAATAGACAGACAAAATCATTCTTTTTACATCAAGAGTTCTCCTGAATTTGTTTACAAAACAAGTTTCTTTTTTAGCAATCTAACCAATGTCACGTGAATAATGTGAAAGAGATATTTACAAAACTATTAATCTATGTTATAAAGCATGATTTTTGAAGATAATCTATTGCATATATCCCAAAAATCCGTACCTTTGCATCGTGTTTTTCATAGTATTAGATTTAAGGTTAACAAAGGTTGGAGTACAGCGGTACTCCTTTTTTTTTGCCCTAACGAAACGTATGATTAAATTTCCCTTCTCTGTATGGAAAAAAACAACAAAGTGTTACTAGGAATGAGCGGAGGTACTGACAGTTCGGTAGCCGCCTTGTTATTGCAGGATGCCGGCTATGAAGTGACAGGTATAACTTTCCGCTTTTATGAAAAAGATAACGACACCACCTATCTGGACGATGCCCGCGAACTGTGTGAAAAGCTGCATATTCCCCATATCATCTACGATGTACGCCAGTTGTTTCAAGAGCAGATTATCAGCTACTTCATAAAAGAGTATATGGAAGGCCACACACCGGTTCCTTGCACTTTGTGCAACAATTACCTGAAATGGCCACTTCTCGCACAAGTAGCAGACGAACGGGGTATTTATCACTTTGCTACCGGACACTATGTACAGAAACAATACATTGACGGATACTGGTATATTACGGCCGGGGCAGATAAGGATAAAGACCAGTCTTTTTTTCTTTGGGGACTTCCGCAACCTATTCTGGAACGAATGTTACTGCCTATGGGAACACTGACCAAAACCCGTGTCCGCGAACTGGCAGCCGAGAGAGGTTTCCTGAAAGCTGCTACCAAACGTGACAGTCTGGGGGTCTGCTTCTGCCCGATGGATTACCGCTCGTTTCTGAAAGCACAAGTTCCGCCTGAGCATATCCAGCCTGGCAATTTCTACAATGAACAAGGGGAATGTATGGGAAAACACGAGGGATATCCTTTTTATACCATCGGTCAGCGTAGAGGTTTGGGCGTCTATGTCAACAAGGCTCTGTTTGTCAAAGAGATTCTGCCTCAAGAAAATAAGGTCGTCCTGACCGATAACCTGAAGGCACTGGAAAAGCAGGAAATGTTTCTAAAGAACTGGAACATCATATGTGCTGAAGAGTTGCTCGACCGTGAGGATGTCATCGTAAAAATACGCTATCGCAAGCAAGCCAACCGATGCACGGTAACCGTGACTTCCGAAGGATTGTTGCACGTAAAACTACACGAGCCACTAGCCTCGGTAGCCATAGGACAGGCAGCAGCTTTCTACCGGGATAACCGGGTATTGGGCGGAGGAATTATTTGCTGACGTTTTTGTTTTCTGATTTTTTTAGTACATTTGCCGCATCGCAAAGAAATAATGTACGAACAGAAGCAGACATATAGCCCTTGTATCACCCGATTCCGCAAATGGAGCCGGAAAAGTTATGCAGCCTTCAGCAGTCTGCACCGGCACGTTGTGATGGGACATGTGGGTAAGGGAATTACAGAAGTTTCCCTCAGCAAGGGACTGCTGTGTACTGCAGCCGTTCATCCTACAGGAAATGACTGCGGAAACAGCACTACCGAAGAACTGATGCCGCCCGGAGCAGATATGCTCTTGACGGAACTCTGTTCTCCTGTCGCATACTTTATTACGATGGTACTGTCAACAATCTGTTCATTACGGACTGTTCCTGCTGTCGTATCCTTACGAATTTTATTTTTTACTTTATATTACGGCTATGTTCCTGCCCGCCTCTGTACTAAAGAGGAAGGCAGGAACATAGCTTTTTTATACCCTGAAGATTATGCTTGAAAAACTGAAACAAAAAGTTATATCCAACGAAGGTATTACCCCCGAAGAAGCGCTCTGGCTACTGCAGGAAGCCCCTTATGAAGCACTTTGCGAAGCTGCACACGAGCTCACACGGCAATGTGCACCACGTACCTTCGATATGTGTTCGATTATCAATGCCAAATCCGGACACTGCCCGGAAAACTGTAAATGGTGTGCTCAGTCGGCGCATCATGCAACGCATATTGAAACCTATGGACTGGTTGCTGCCGAAGAATGTCTGCGCCAGGCACGCATAAACGAAGAGCAACAGGTGAAACGGTTTTCGCTGGTTACCAGCGGAAGAAAGCCAACCCAACGGGAAATTACGGAAATATGCCGTACTGTTTCGTATATGCGTGAACACTGCGGTATTGAAATCTGTGTTTCACTGGGACTGGCAGATGCCGGACAACTGGAAGAGCTTTATCAGGCCGGAGTCAGACGTTATCACTGCAATCTGGAAACAGCTCCCTCTTATTTTTCGCATTTGTGCACGACACATACACAGCAGCAAAAACTAGAGACACTGCAGGCAGCTAGAGCTGCAGGCATGGAGATTTGCAGCGGTGGCATCATCGGAATGGGAGAATCGGCTGCACAGCGTGTGGAACTGGCTTTCGAGCTGAAAAAGCTTCAGGTGCATTCCATTCCATTGAACTTGTTGCAGCGTATTCCGGGAACACCGCTGGAGAATACAGCTCCCCTGCAACCGGAAGAAGTGATACGCACAATTGCCATGTTCCGCTTTGTGCATCCCAATGCCTACCTGCGCTTTGCAGGAGGCCGCTCTCAACTGTCGGAAGAGCAAATGCAACTGGCCTTGCACGTAGGTATCAATGCTGCTATCGTAGGCGATTTGCTTACGACACTGGGATCAAACGTAAAAAAGGATAAAGAACGAATTAAACTTGCAGGATATGAATTATGATATTATCACCGATGCTTTCGACAGAGAACATCTGTGGCATCCCTATACTTCTACCAGCAACCCGCTGCCTACTTACAAAGTAAAAGAGGCACAGGGCTGTACCATCACACTGGAAGACGGTACTCGCCTCATCGAAGGAATGTCCTCATGGTGGTGTGCCGTACACGGATATAATCATCCGGAACTGAATGCCGCTATCGAGAAACAACTACACAGCATGGCGCATGTCATGTTTGGCGGACTGACTCACGAGCCTGCCATCGCACTTGGCAAACTGTTGTTGCAACTGGCTCCTCCTTCGATGCAGAAAATCTTTTATGCAGACAGTGGGTCGGTCGCTGTAGAAGTCGCCTTGAAAATGGCTGTACAGTACCAGTATGCAAAAGGTTGTCCACAACGAAACAATTTCGTGACCATCCGTTCCGGCTATCATGGGGATACATGGAATGCCATGTCGGTATGCGACCCGGTAACGGGCATGCACAGTCTGTTTGGTAATGCGTTGCCTGTCCGGCATTTTGTTCCGACGCCGCAATCTCGCTTTGACGGTGAATGGAATGAAGCGGATATACTACCGCTCAAACAAACCATCGAACAGTATGAAAACGAGTTGGCGGGACTGATTCTAGAACCTATCGTACAAGGAGCAGGAGGTATGCGCTTCTACCATCCGGAATACTTGCGCCAGGCTGCAAAACTGTGTCGGGAACACGGTATGCTGCTTATTTTCGATGAGATTGCAACCGGATTCGGGCGGACCGGAAAATTATTTGTCTGGGAATATGCTGGCGTAGAACCTGATATTATGTGTATTGGGAAAGCTCTGACAGGAGGATACATGACGTTCTCGGCAGTACTGACGAGTAATCTGGTAGCCGACTGTATCTCCGAACATTATCCTCATGCTTTCATGCATGGCCCTACCTTCATGGGGAATGCGCTGGCTTGTGCGGTAGGAAAGGCTTCTATCGAACTGCTTCTGAAATCGGGATGGCAGGAAAAAGTACAACGTATCGAAGCACAGCTACGGAAAGAGCTGGCTCCTGCAGCCAAGTTGCCTTCGGTAGCCGATGTCCGGGTACTGGGAGCCATTGGTGTAATAGAGACTAAAAAACCGGTAGATATGGCTCGCATGCAACGCCGTTTCGTGGAAGAAGGGGTATGGGTAAGACCTTTCGGAAAACTGGTTTACATCATGCCGCCTTTCATCATCCAGCCGGATGAGCTGAGCAAACTGACAGCTGCCTTGGTAAAAATAACCGGAGAAATGGATTAAAACAAAGAGCTGTATGGACAATACTTATCAAGAAATACTTCAGGAACTGGAAAAGAACGGAAACTTGAGAAAACTGCCTATGGCCGTACACGAGGGAAAGTGGATTGTTACGGACAAAGGGAAAATGCTTAACCTGTCATCGAACGATTACTTGGGACTGGCTGCCGAAAACAGACTGCAAGCGGAATTTCTTTCGGAAACAAAATTCGCAGATGTTCCGTTTACAGCCTCATCTTCACGATTGCTGACAGGAAATTTTTCGGTATATACCGAACTGGAAAACTGGCTGAGTACATGGTACGGCACAGAAGGGGCTTTGATTTTCAACAGCGGATACCACATGAATACAGGTATCTTGCCTGCCGTAGCCGACAGCAATACGCTGATTCTGGCCGATAAGCTGGTACATGCCAGTCTGATTGATGGAATCCGGCTTTCGGCTGCCCGCTGTATCCGCTACCGCCACCATGACTACGACCAACTGAAAGGACTGTTGGAAAAATATCATAATCAATACGGACAACTGATTATCGTAACCGAAAGTGTGTTCAGTATGGACGGTGATGTCAGTCCGCTGGCACAGCTGGTCGAATTGAAGAAAGAGTACGACAATGTATTGCTGTACGTTGACGAAGCACACGCTTTCGGAGTTAGAGGAAACAACGGACTTGGAATTGCCGAAGAACAAAATTGCATACAAGATATTGATTTTTTATGCGGGACTTTCGGAAAAGCAGCTGCATCGGTAGGAGGGTTCTTAGTCTGCCGCAAAACCATACGCGACTTTCTGATAAACCGTATGCGGACGCTTATCTTTACGACAGCCCTGCCACCTGTAAACATTGCCTGGACATTGTTTATCTTACAGCGTTTTCCTCAGTGGCAGGAACGTCGCCAACAGTTGCACAGGATGTCCGAACGGCTTCGCATGGCTCTGCAGAACAAAGGATACGCTTGTCCGTCGGAAAGCCACATTGTTCCATTGACACTCGGAGCCAGCCAGAAGGCCATAGAAGCCGCAGAGCATTTTCAGCAGAATGGATTTTATGTTCTTCCGGTACGTCCGCCCACAGTTCCCGAGGGAACATCGCGTTTGCGTTTTTCATTGACAGCTGCTGTTACAGATGAAGAGCTCGACCGACTTATTGCCTTGCTCTAAAAATAGAATAACACGTTACACGAACTTAAACGTTAAGTATATGAAACAGATATTCCTGAAAAAAGAAGGCAATCCCAATCTGCTATTGTTCTTTGCCGGATGGGGAGCTGACGAAAAGCTATTCGATTATCCAATCTGCGAAGGATACGACTGTCTGTTGTGCTTTGACTATCGGGAAACCACTTTTGATGAAACATTGCTGAACGGATATACTTCCATCCGACTGATGGCTTGGTCGATGGGGGTATGGATGGCTGCATATACACTTTCGGGACTAGCACTGACTTATGAAAGCCGACTGGCTATAAACGGTACTTTATATCCTATTCATGCGGAAAAAGGAATTCCTCCCGCTGTCTTTCAGGGAACTTTATCCCGGTTTTCTGCAGTAACTTTATCCAAATTCAGACGCCGCATGTGTGGAACAACAGAGGGGGTAAAGCAGTTCCTAAGCCATGAACCTTATCGGACTCTGAAAGAGTTACAAGAAGAGTTGGCTTGTCTGGAAAAACGGATTCTGGAATCCGAAAATATCCTGTTTGACTGGGACAAAGCTATCATCGGAACAAACGACTATATATTTCCAGCATCCAATCAGCAGAAAGCCTGGCAAGATACACCCACTACACTGCTCGACATCGCCCATTATGACGAAAAACTGTTTGCTGACTGCTTGGCTGGAAAGGAGGATATATGGACAAAAAGCTGATAAGAAAACGGTTTGCCAGAGCAGTTCCAACTTATAGCAAACAAGCAACGGTGCAACAGCAGATAGCAGGGAAAATGGCTCGCCTGATTAACCGGTATCTGCCTCAATCGGCTCACCGGAATGTACTGGAAGTAGGATGTGGTACCGGACTTTTTACCCGTTCATACCTGAGTCGGGTGCAGCCGGAACATCTTTGCCTGAACGACATCTGTCCAGAAGTAGCGACTTGCTTCGGTGACTTGCCGACAGATAAGGTATGCTTTCTGCCTGGAGATGCCGAACAACTGGACTTTCCCGGTGGACAAAGTATGATTACATCATGCTCGGCATTGCAATGGTTTGAGTCGCCTGAACGTTTTTTTCAACGATGCAGCCAGGTACTCGTGCCGGGAGGGTATTTTTCTTTCAGTACTTTTGGCAAACAGAATCTGAAAGAAATCAACACGCTTACAGGATGTGGACTGCCTTATCTTTCACTGGAGGAATTGAAAAAGGAACTGGATAAACAATATCAAATCATTTATAGTAAGGAAGAGTTGGTACAACTTTCATTCGAATCGCCTACAGATGTATTAAAGCACCTCAAAGAAACCGGTGTAACCGGAATACGACGACAACAATGGACACGCAGTACGCTTGCAGACTTTTGTACACGTTATCAGGATGCTTACGGTCGTGCCGACCGGACTGTACCACTCACCTATCATCCTATTTATATTATTGCAAAAAGAAAAATATCATGAAAAAGGAAATTATCTTTGTCAGCGGTATTGATACTGCTATCGGAAAAAGCTTTGCTACCGGATTCCTGGCAAGAGAATGGAACAAGCAAGGCATACGGACCATTACACAAAAATTTATCCAAACAGGGAATACAGATATTTCAGAGGATATTGAAGTACATCGCAAAATTATGGGAACAGGGTTACTGGAAGCTGATCACAAACGGTTGACGATGCCAGAAATCTTTACTTATCCTTGTTCGCCGCATCTGGCTGCCGAAATAGACCAGCGGGATATTGATTTTAATAAAATAGAAAAAGCATCGGAAACCTTGTTGCAGCAATACGACCGCATATTGCTGGAAGGAGCAGGAGGACTGATGGTTCCTCTAACTCGCAATCTGCTGACAATTGACTACATAGCAGAAAAAGGATATCCGCTTATTTTGGTTACTTCCGGACGGTTGGGCAGCATCAATCATACGTTATTGAGTCTGGAGGCTATTCAGAAAAGAAATATCCGGTTGCATACTGTACTTTATAATCTGTATCCAGAGAATGAAGACAAAATTATTCAGCACGATACGGAAGAATACACTCGTACCTGGTTGGAAAAATATTTTCCGGAAACGGATTTTATCCGTGTTCCTTGCTTATAATACTTATAATAGAAAAGAGGAAGTCTGCTTTCCATGCAAGACTTCCTCTTTTCTATCAGCTATCTGTATTACGCAGGCTTATTTCTTTTTCAATTCCTCAGCAGGAACAATACGATACAACTTATCGCTAGGACGAACACGACCGGGCACCTTGAAGGAAACATGAACTCCTTTCTTCACAACATCTACAGGCTTAAGGTCTACACGTGCCTCTTCCAGTGTGACATACATTGCTCCGGTAGTAGGACCGGTAATCAGCAGTTTGTCGCCCACCTTAATTTCGGCTGCCTCAATCAGGAATTCAGCAACTCCCAGATTTGAGAAATACTTGATACCACGTCCGGCATAAACTTTACGTTCGGTTGCTTCCGAACCGTAGTTCTTGCTCCATTCACCCAAGCGCTGTCCCAGATAGTAACCATTCCAGAAACCACGGTTGAATACTGTCTTCAATCGGGTATCCCAATCGGCTTTCTTTTCTTCTGTAAAGGTTCCTTCCAGATAAGAACGGATGGCTTCCTTATAGCATTCCACCACAGTCTTTACATACTCAGGACCACGGGCACGACCCTCAATCTTGAAGACACGTACACCAGCTTCAATCATCTCATCCATGAAATGAATGGTCTTCAGGTCCTTAGGCGACATGATATACTGGTTGTCTACTTCCAGCTCGATATCACTTTCCTTATCCTTTACGATATACGAACGACGGCATACCTGCATGCAGGCTCCTCTGTTGGCAGAAGCATTCAGCTCATTCAAACTAAGATAGCATTTACCTGATACCGCCATGCAAAGTGCACCGTGGCAGAACATCTCGATACGTACCGGCTCTCCCATAGGTCCCTTGATACCTTGCTCATGGATTGCATCATATATCTTGCGCACTTGCTTGAGGTTCAGTTCACGTGCCAGCACCACAACATCGGCAAACTGAGCATAAAACTTCAAAGCTTCTGCATTGCTGATATTCAACTGTGTAGAAAGATGTACCTCCTGCCCAATCTGATTACAATAAGACATTACAGCTACATCGGCAGCAATCACAGCACTGATACCTGCTTCCTTGGCAGCATCGACAATCTTACGCATCAATTCTACATCCTCGTCGTAAATAATAGTATTTACTGTCAGATAGCTTTTTACTCCGTGCTCATCACACACACGAGCTATTTCACGCAGGTCATCAATCGTAAACGTGCTGGCCGAACGGGCACGCATGTTCAGACTTTCTATTCCAAAATAAATGGAATCGGCCCCTGCATGAATAGCGGCAGCCAACGACTCGCGTGAGCCGACAGGTGCCATGATTTCAAAATCTTTTATCGAATAGTTCATTTTTTACGAATTGATTTGGCTACAAAGGTAGTTATTTTCCAGTAAAACAGAAAGTAAAAAGGCAGGAATGCCTCATCATAAAACATTCCTGCCTAGCCACAAGCTTATTCTGTCAAAGTCGGCCGTTTGCGCTTTTATTGAAGAATCTCACCTTTTTCCGAGAAGAATACCTCAGATTGCACACCTTCCTGGTCGGCTACAGTCACTTTGTATGTCTTAGTTCCATCTTCATTTGCTTGGACTGCTGCACTTACAACGGTAAAATCTGAATAATCTTTTGCCAAGACAGCCTGTACATCCTGTGGCAAGTCTTTTACTTCAATAGGAGTATATTCGTTGACAGCTGTTACTGTTGTCATGACACTGTTTTCTGTTGTCTCTGCTGCGAAAGAAACTGTTGCTCCTACTCCCATAACTAATGCTGCTACTACAAATAACTTTTTCATAATCATAAATATTTAGAGTTAAACTTCTGTTCTTGCCTAATAACGTGCAAACGCAATGCCAAACTATACCAAAAAGAATATTCATCTGATTATCAATAGAATATATAAAATAATAAAAAAATTAGGAACTCAAAATGTGGAATATATCTACAAAACAGCGGAAAACAGACTGCAAAAGACACAAAACAAATCTTAATAGTTCTATGTGCAATACGTGAAAAACCAAATGCATGAAAGTCAGAAGAAAATCACTACCTTTGTAGCATAAAACAAAACTCATGAAAATAAGAAATATAGACTTAGGAAACAGACCTGTACTGTTGGCTCCCATGGAGGACGTAACCGATCCGGCATTCCGACTGATGTGTAAACAATTTGGAGCAGACATGGTATATACAGAATTCGTATCGGCAGATGCATTGATACGTTCAGTAGGCAAAACCATGCTGAAACTGAATATCAGCGACCAGGAACGACCGGTAGCTATCCAGATTTATGGTAAAGACACAGAAACCATGGTAGAAGCAGCACGTATCGTAGAACAAGCTAAGCCAGATATATTGGACCTTAACTTCGGCTGTCCGGTAAAACGGGTAGCAGGGAAAGGCGCCGGCTCGGGAATGCTTCAAAATGTACCTAAAATGCTGGAAATAACCCGAGCTGTAGTAAATGCCGTATCAATACCAGTTACTGTAAAAACTCGTTTGGGATGGGATGCTGAACATAAAATAATTGTTGAACTTGCCGAACAATTGCAAGACTGCGGTATTGAGGCATTGACTATACACGGACGGACACGTGCACAAATGTATACAGGAGAAGCAGACTGGACACTGATTGGGGAAGTAAAGAACAATCCCCGTATGCGTATTCCTATTATTGGAAACGGAGACATTACAACCCCACAAAGAGCTTTGGAATGCTTCGAAAAATACGGCGTAGATGCGATTATGGTAGGACGTGCCAGCTTTGGCCGCCCCTGGATTTTCAAAGAAATAAAACATTTCCTGCAAACAGGAGAAGAGCTCCCTCCTTTAAGCTTCAAGTGGAGAATGGATGTATTAAGACAGGAAGTGCTGGACAGTGTGAACTTGCTGGATGAACGCCGAGGAATTCTGCATGTGCGCCGTCATCTGGCTGCATCGCCTTTATTCAAAGGTATTCCTAACTTTAAGGAAACACGTATTGCCATGTTACGTGCAGAAAAGTTGGACGATCTGAATGCTATTCTTGACCATATAGAAGCAACTTTTGGAAACCAATAAAACAAATATCATATGATAGACCCGGTATATAAAGCAGCCGACAATCGGTATGACTGCGGAATGACTTATCGCCGTTGTGGCAGAAGTGGAATACTACTTCCTGCTATATCTTTAGGGCTATGGCATAACTTCGGTAATGTTGATACATTTGCATCCAGCAAGAAGAAACTGCATTTTGCGTTTGACAATGGAATCACCCATTTTGATTTGGCCAACAATTATGGTCCTTCATACGGTAGTGCAGAAGAGACCTTCGGACAGGTTATGAAAACATCATTCGCCCCTTACCGTGACGAATTGTTTATCTCTACAAAAGCCGGACACGATATGTGGCCTGGTCCGTATGGAAATTGGGGCTCAAGAAAATATTTAATGGCCAGCCTCAACCAAAGTCTGAAAAGGATGAATCTGGACTACGTAGACATTTTCTATTCACACCGATATGACCCGGAGACACCGCTTGAAGAAACTCTTCAGGCACTGGTAGACATAGTTCGTCAGGGAAAGGCACTTTATGTAGGTATTTCTAAATATCCAAAAGAGGCAGCCCAAACTGCATATTCCTATTTAAGAGAACACGATGTTCCTTGTCTGCTTTATCAAGGCTGCTACAATTTGCTAAATCAAAAACCAGAAAAAGAAGGTATCCTCCAGCAAGCAGCTGAAAACGGAAGTGGATTTATAGCCTTTTCACCCTTGGCACAAGGTTTACTAAGCAACCGCTATCTGAACGGTATCCCCAGCGACTCACGTATAGCACGAGGAGGATTCTTAAAAAAAGAAGAACTGACAGCACAGGTATTACAACAGATTCAGCAACTTAACCAAATCGCACTGCAACGAGGACAAACATTAGCCGAAATGGCACTGGCCTGGCTGCTTTCTCACAAGCAGGTAACATCTGTTATTGTTGGGGCTAGCTCGACCGATCAGCTTAAAGATAGCTTAAAGGCACAGCAAAACATTTCATTTACAGAAGAAGAGTTGGCTGCTATCCGTAATATTCTATCCGCATAAAAACAGCAAAACCGTTTCACAAGCATTTTCAACTTATGAAACGGTTTTACTTTTATTAATATCAGATCAGTCAATTAAACGAGGACGTCCTTCACAGTGAATGCTGCCTCCTGAAGAACGATGCATGGAGATCGTTTCGCTGGCATAGCACGAAACAGAACCACCCGAAGAAGCACGCGCCACTACATTCAATGCATGCAAGCCTTCTGCATTGATTTGTGCTCCTGAACTTGCCTGATAAGATGCATCCTTCGCATTTCCCTTTTCAAACTTTACACCACCTGCTGAACTTACATCAGCCGAAACTTTACCCTTACAGTTCGCTTCACCTACAACTACATCACCCGAAGAACTGGCTGCACAAGATACATTCCCCGCACATACCATATTCCCAACTTCAATATCACCTGAAGAACTGGCTGCTGCACTAAAATCCGAACAAGTAATTGATGTGATCTCTATATCACCGCTACTACTGGCTCCAACTTCAGCCCTAGCGCAAGCTATTCCTTTCAATTTTACATCACCGCTACTGCTAGCCTTGAGTGAAAGACTGCCACACGTTAAATTCTCGTTAGCTACTACATCACCACTGCTACTGGCCTTAAGTGAAACGCCCTTTTTTGTTGACAATCCTTTCGCCAAATAAATATCAGCTGAACTGGAAGCTGAAAAACTTGTTACTTCAGGAGCAAAAACACGTATCTGCGTATTATGCTTACCAGTAATCCGGTAACCTGGCTTCAAAGAAACACGAAGTAAGTCTCCATTTTTCTGAACTACAATATAGGGCATCAAGTTATCAGGTGCATAAACCTCAACAAAGGCATCACCCGACTGCTGTGTATATACCACATCCAGTCCTGAATGTGATTCTACCGTAACAATATTACCCGTTTTCTTTCGCTCTGTCAGATACTTATTACTCGGCTTAATAGTCACTGTATTCTCCGCGCCACTTACCCATTCCTTCAAACTTGTCAGCCATCCTTCCGGAGTTTCTGCTTTAACTGTACCAGTCATTAAAACTGCGGCCAGTACAAAAATCCCAAACTGTTTTTTCATATTTCAATATGTTTAATGTTGTTCTTTGTACATTAGACGAACGAAGTTCCGGAAAAGTTGCAAAGTTTCACAAAAAAAATTATTCGGCCCATTCTCTTTCCATAACCTGCCGGAAAACAGGAGAAATAAACCAACGTTTATACATCCAGGTAGACAGACTGTATACAAAAAAGGCTGAAACAAATCCTACTATAGCATCAATCAGATAATGCGCCTGAATATATACGGTAGCACAGCACAGCAAGATATAAAATGGAGCCAGCACATAAGCCAGTTTTTTATTAACACGCCATGCCATAATCATAACTATCGTGGAAATTCCTACATGCGAACTCGGGAAAGCAGCCGTAGGACGCTCACCCACTTCCTGAGAAGCCTCTACCAGCTGATAAAAGAAGCCATGCTCAAATCCTGGTCCTGGAATAAGATAATCATTGTGATTAAAATAATCACCTATAGCAGGAAAGTGCTGCGCCATTACATTATCCATGCCGATAGCCGGAAAGTAAAACTGTGGCCCTGCAACAGGAACAAATACATAAATAAAATAGTAAATGAAAAAAGAGGTAACCAATACACAGGATACTTTCTCGAACCACTCGAACCGGAACAGAAAATAATAGACTGTAACAACCAAAATCATCGGATAATAACAAAAATATCCCATATTAAACGGCTCGCTGAACCACATAGAAGGACAATGTTTGCTGAATTCCACTGCAGGCTGCGAATGAAACAACCACTGTTCCGCAGTAGCAAACCAATGGTCTAAATTCGGGAAAAGCCGGTTAAACTCGAATGTATCCGGATACCAGTAAGCCAGCAAAGACATCTGCACTGCCATCCTAATAAAAGCAGTAAGCCGACACGGAAAAGCCTGATACATGAAAATCAAAGCAAACGTAAGCGCTACAATACCCAACCGCTCCAGCAACATCATTCCCGGATGATCCATCCGAGGAAATAAGACCAATATCAATATAGTGGTCAGAGCATTGTAAATCAAGCTGACCGTTTCGACTGCAAACAAACCTTTGCCGCTATCCACTCTTTCAAATAACTTTAAATCCATCCTTCCTTTTTATACCATGCAATCGTTTCCTTTACTCCCCTTTCCAAAGGATAATCTGCACGATAACCCAGCTCTTGCTGTAAAGGGGTTATATCGCAGCGCCAATTGCGTTGTTTCATTATGTTATATTTATCTCTATTTAAGGTACTGGTCTTGCCCATAAGTGCCGCCAGCCATCCAGCTGTGTATGAAATGACTTTCAACAAACCCAGCGGACATTTTAAACGGAAAATCCATGGATTACCCAATTCGTTCTTTATCAAATCCGAGAAGGCAGTACTGGCATATACTGCTCCATCAGTCACAAAATAACTTCTTCCGACAGCCTTCTTTTCAATACCCAGATAAACAGCCTTCACCAAATCCTTTACATATACAAACGTAAGGTCCTGGCGTTTCCATCCTGCCATAAAATCTACATGACGGGCTATCGACTGGGCCATCAAAAAATAATCACGTTCGCGGGGACCGTAAACTCCTGTAGGACGGAATATTACAAACGGGAAATCAGATAAAGTATGCAAGTATTGCTCAGCCAGCAACTTACTCTTACCATATGCTGTATTAGGCTGGGGAGTATCGTATTCTGAAATTTCAGAATAATCAGTTTCCCGCACTGGTCCAAACACACTTAAAGAACTAAGATATACAAAAATCCGGGGAACCATCTGTAATTTCTGCAACACCTCGATAAAATGCCGTGTTGCCCAATAATTCCCTATTTCAAAATCAGCCTCATCCCGGCATTTGGTAACTCCTGCACAATGAATGATATAATCCCATCCTCCATGTTCTCTTTTATGCTCCAGCAATTGTGCCTCCAAATGTTCTGAATCAGTAAAATCAAGAATTGCAGGAGTAATCCGTTCGTCCTGCAAATAGCATCGGCTACTACTTTTTCTTATACCGGCCCACACTTGCATGTCACGCTGCAAGCCCCCTTCTACCAAAAAGCTGCCAATGAAACCGCTGGCACCGGTAACCAAGATTTTTTCCGCCATCAATAAATCTATTTATTCGGTTCTACATGAATATTTATTATAGTGTTTTCGCCATACATCGCCCGTAATTTCTTTTCAATCAATACAGTTACGGCATGCGCATCGTGTAAGCTTAAATTTCCGTCCATACGCACATGCATTTCCAAAGCGTAATAGCTTCCGATTCGCCGGGTACGCAAATGATGAAGTTCGGAAACTTCTGGGAAAGAAAGGACCTGTTCGCTTATAGCCTGCTCCACCTCATCTGGCAAAGATTTCTCCAACAGTTCATCTATACAGGGCTTAACCATATACAAAGCAACTTTCAAGATAAACAAACTGACAATGACTGCCGCAAGCGGATCAAGCACTCTCCACTGTTCTCCCAACAAAATTGCTCCTCCAATACCGATTCCGGTTCCGATAGAAGACAAGGCATCACTCCGATGATGCCAAGCATTGGCTATAACGGCCGGACTGTCCAGCTTACGGCCCACACGGTTGGTATACCTGAACAGAATTTCCTTGGAAACAATCGAAAGCAATGCAGCAATCAATGCAATCCATCCCGGAGAACTAAGTGCCCCTCCGTTCAAATAAATCCGGATATCATCTATTCCGTTTTTCAGGATTCCACCGCCTACAGCCAACAAAGCAACCCCTACCAGAAGTGTAGCCAGTGTTTCATACTTACCATGTCCATAATCATGTCCTTTGTCCTGAGGTTTGCTGGACAAGCGAACAAACACAATGACAATCAAATCAGTAATCAAATCGGATAAAGAATGTACAGCATCAGCTATCATTGCAGCACTCTGGCCCCAAAAGCCTGCTATAAACTTCAAAATAACCAATGCTATATTTACCAGACTACCATAGATTGTCACTTGATAGATTTTTCGTTCCCTGCTTTTGTTATTCTCACTCTCTGCCATAATTGCATCATCTAAAAAACAATAAACGACTTTTATATAAAAACCTGACAAAGATAATAGATTCCATCTTTTTTATTTCATATTAAAAGAAGTTTAAATAAAAAGAAACCGATAATTCCATTAATTTTACTTTCTTTGTATATCACATTAAAAAGAAAGGAACTAATTATGGCAAAAAAGAGAGAAAAAAAAGGTGGTAAACGCATGAAAAAGAGCGAAATGGTAGAATACCTCACCAACTTCTTACATGCCAGACCTACCGAATCCTTCAGTATGAAACAGTTGTTTCATGCTTTGAACCTGACAACCCATCCCTTGAAAATGCTGTGTACAGACATTATCAACGACATGGTGGAAGAAGGTATCCTGATGCTGACTGAAAAAGGACAATATAGATTAAACGACCACGGACAATTCTTAACCGGAACATTCCAGCGAAAAAGCAACGGAAAGAATTCATTCTTGCCTGATGACGGTGGCGAGCCGATTGCCATTGCCGAACGAAACTCGGCTCATGCAATGAACAACGACAAGGTCAAAATAGCCTTATTTGCCAAACGTAAGCATCGCAATCCGGAAGGAGAAGTCATAGAAATTCTGGAAAGAGCAAACGATACATTTGTAGGAAACCTGAAAGTCAACAAGAACTATGCTTTCCTGCTGACAGAATCCCGTACGCTGGCCAATGATATCTTTATTCCTAAGGATATGCTGAAAGGAGGTAAAGACGGAGATAAGGCAGTGGTTAAAATCATAGAATGGCCCTCGGATGCCAAAAATCCGATTGGCCAGGTCATTGACGTACTCGGAAAAGCCGGAGAAAATACAACCGAGATGCATGCCATATTGGCTGAGTTCGGCTTACCTTATACCTATCCGAAACAGGTAGAAGCTGCTGCTGAAAAATTATCAGCCGAGATTACTCTCGAAGATTATGCTGAGCGTGAGGACTTCCGCGATGTTGTAACATTCACCATCGACCCCAAAGATGCCAAAGACTTCGACGATGCCCTTTCACTGCGCGAACTGAAACCAGGATTATGGGAGGTCAGTGTTCACATTGCAGATGTGTCGCATTATGTTCAGGAAGGCAGCATCATCGATAAAGAAGCTGAAAAACGTGCTACTTCTGTTTACCTGGTAGACAGAACCATCCCGATGTTGCCCGAACGTCTCTGTAATTTTATATGTTCCCTGCGCCCGGATGAAGAAAAACTCGCTTATTCGGTCATCTTTACAATGAACGAAAAAGCTGAAGTAAAAGACTATCGTATACGGCATACGGTTATTAAATCGAACCGACGCTTTACTTACGAAGAAGCACAACAGATTATTGAAACAGGTGAAGGTGAGTATAAAGACGAAATTCTGACACTGAACAAGCTGGCTCAGATACTTCGGGAAAAACGTCTGAGTGCAGGTGCCATTAATTTTGACCGTTGTGAAGTCAAATTTGAGATTGACGAAACCGGCAAGCCACTAAGTGTATACTTCAAAGTTTCGAAAGAGGCCAACAAGCTGATTGAAGAGTTCATGCTTCTGGCAAACAGAACTGTAGCCGAGCACATTGGTAAAGTGCCAAAGAATAAAAAGCCAAAAGTATTCCCTTACCGAATTCATGACTTGCCAGACCCCGACAAACTGGATAACTTAAGCCAGTTCATCGCACGCTTCGGATACAAAATCCGTACAGGAGGCAGCAAGATGGAAGTATCGAAGTCTATCAACAAATTGTTGAAAGATATAGAGGGTAAGAAAGAACAGAATCTGGTAGAAACTGTTTCGCTACGTGCCATGCAGAAAGCACGCTACTCTATCTATAACATCGGACACTACGGATTGGCATTCGATTATTATACTCATTTTACATCGCCTATCCGCCGGTATCCAGACTTAATGGTACACCGCCTGCTGACACGCTACCTGAACGGAGGACGCACTGCTCAAGCAGACAAATACGAAAATGAATGTGAGCACAGCTCGGCCATGGAACAAGTTGCAGCCAGCGCAGAACGTGCTTCTATTAAATACAAACAAGTTGAGTTCATGAAAGATCACTTGGGCGAAGTTTTCGAAGGAGTTATTTCTGGAGTAACCGAATGGGGATTGTATGTAGAAATTAATGAGAACAAGTGCGAAGGTATGGTATCAATGCGAGATTTAGGCAACGACTATTACGACTTTGACGAAAAGAACTACTGCCTGATAGGACGCCGTCATCACCAGAAGTTCAGCTTGGGAGATCCTGTTCAAATAAAGGTAGCTCGCGCTAACCTGGAAAAGAAACAACTGGATTTCATTTTAGTATAAGCACTACGCATAAACAAGCGATAAAAAAGACAGAAGAAATGCCCACATGTCCGGAAGTTTCTTCTGTCTTTCTTTATTCCTACTTTACTCTACGATTCAGCTGATTATTCGCTTTTTCAGGTCGGGATTTTCCAACCCGCTTGCCACTACTTTTCTTTTTTCCTGCCTGTTTTGCCTTGTAGGCAAAAGGATTTTTCTTATTCACAGCCATAGCATTTTCTTGATTATTATTTGCAAAGTTACACTTTTCAACGATTTAAATAACAATAAGTTGCCTGCATTGACAAAAAAATATACATTTGCCTGAACCCCAAAATCAATATATCATGGCAACAACCGACTTTACACCCATATTGACACGGACAGTAGACGAGTTATCGGATACCAATTCTTACAAAGGCCTGCTGCACCAACACAAGGAAAACGACCCTATACCTTCAGGTAAAGAATTGGCCACCATTGTAGACTTAGCACGCTCTATTCTTTTCCCGGGTTACTTTGGGAACTCCAATATCAACAGCCGTACTATTCACTATCATATCGGAGTAAATATTGAACAACTCTTTGAACTGCTCATCAACCAAATACAAGCCGGACTCTGCTTCGGTGTAGAAAACAGCGGCATAGAAAATGGTAATGAACCTAACCGGGCTACTGCAGCCCAACTGGCAGCTCAGTTTATCGAACGTCTGCCGGAACTCCGTCGCACGCTAGCCACCGACGTAGAAGCAGCCTACTACGGTGACCCGGCAGCTACCTGTTTTGGAGAGATAATCGGTTGCTACCCCATCATCCGGGCCATTACCAACTATCGGATAGCCCACGAATTATATAAATTGAATGTACCGCTCATACCAAGAATGATAACCGAAATGGCTCATTCGGAAACCGGAATAGACATTCATCCGGGGGCACAAATCGGCTCTCATTTTACCATAGACCATGGTACTGGTGTTGTGATTGGAGCGACCTGCATCATCGGAAACAATGTGAAACTCTATCAGGGAGTAACCCTGGGTGCCAAAAGTTTTCCTCTGGATGAAAATGGTAACCCTATAAAAGGAATCCCACGTCATCCCATCCTGGAAAACGATGTTATTGTTTACTCCAATGCTACCATTCTAGGGCGCATAATCATCGGAAAAGGAGCTACCATAGGAGGCAATATCTGGATTACAGAAAATGTACCTGCAGGCGCCCATATTGTCCAGCAAAGAAACAAATAATTACTATCCGGAAACAGCATTGTACATCACACAAAAATGTATTAATCTGATATACAACATAGTAGATATAAAATATGTACATCTGTTTTAGCGTTATTTTTCCTTTCCTGTTCTTATCTTTGCATTGTAAACAAAACACAGAGCCTACCTCTCTGTTTCTGTTTTCATACAGCCTAAATCATATACCTGTTGGCGGAATTAAAATAGCGCATATTTAACTCTGCCAATAGGCTTTT
>Red_p1__coassemble_167_pt1 | contig 43530 bp, 38 predicted proteins | sample Red_p1__metabat2_high_PE_030 | metagenome-assembled genome bin Red_p1
GGTAGTCGCCGTTTTAGTCAGAGTCCTCAGTATCACAGATGCTGGGGACTTTTTTTATGTATTGGCAATAGGTTATAAACTTTCTTTAACATTAACGGCTTATTGTATTTTTTCTAATAGATTTTAGATACTTGTCTTACTAATTATGTTCTTAATCTATCCTAGTTTCTTATTCTTAAAATTCTTTCCTTAAACACTTGATTTATAGCTTCCTTTCATAATTGTTGGAAGTACAATTACTCGCTAATCTGATAGCTTCTGCATCATTATGTATTAGTTACAATATGGATACTTATCATATTGTATGATATATGATATATCTGTTGCTATGTAAAATGCTGTCAAACAACATATTATTGATAGGATATCCTAATGAAAAGTAGTATATTTTTGCAGCCGTAAAAGGAAAAATGTAATAAATCCATGAAAAGCAGATCAATAAATCTTCATGTTTCAGTCGACTGTGTTGTTATGGGATATGATGGAGAGGACTTGAAAGTTCTTTTGGTTCGTCAGTTAGACAAAAATCGTCAGGAAGGAATGGCTTCTATGAAGTTGCCGGGTAGTTTAATTTACGAGGATGAAGATCTTGATGAAGCTGCACAACGAGTTTTATTTGAACTTACAGGACTTGAAAATATGGATATGGTCCAGTTTCACACTTTTGGTTCGAAAGATAGAACCAATAATCCAAAGGATGTAAATTGGCTTCAACGATTTCATCACCTGGAAAGTGGGATAGACCGTATTGTTACGGTGGGATACCTGACAATGATTAAAATAGAGAAGAAGTATACACACTTGTCGGATGAATACGAAGCGTGTTGGGTGAAGTTACAGGACGTTGGTGAATTGGCTTTCGACCATAATTTGATATTGGATTATTCAATGAAATTTATCAGACATTACGTAAACATTAATCCGTCTGTTTTATTTGATTTATTGCCTAAAAAATTTGTGATTTCAGAAGTATGGAAGTTATATGAACTGGTTTATGGCCGTTCGTTTGATATCCGTAACTTCCATAAGAAGATTTCTATGATGGAGTTTATTATTGCTTTGGATGAACGTCAGGTGGGGGTAGCTCACCGTGCGGCACGTTACTATAAGTTTAACCGGAAGATTTATAATAAACTTTATGGAACAAATAAATCGTTTAAAATTTAAATCTGTATACTATGTATTTATTGGGGTATGATATCGGTAGTTCTTCGGTAAAAGCATGCTTGGTACATGCTGAGACAGGCAAATGCATTGCTTCTGCATTTTACCCAAAGACGGAGGCTGAAATTATTGCCGTAAAATCAGGCTGGGCTGAACAAGATCCAGAGATGTGGTGGGCAAACTTAAAATTGGCAACTCAAGATATAATGACTTTTTCGGGGGTAGCCAAAGAAGCTATTAAGTCAATTGGTATTTCTTACCAAATGCACGGACTGGTTTGTGTGGACCGTAATAAAAAAGTTCTGAGGCCTTCTATCATTTGGTGTGATTCGCGTGCTGTGGGCCTTGGAGAAGAAGCTTTCAAGGCAATGGGGGAAGATTATTGTTTGGAGCATTTGTTGAATTCGCCGGGTAATTTCACTGCTTCTAAATTGACTTGGGTAAAACAGAATGAACCAGATCTTTATGAGCAAATTTATAAAATCATGCTGCCTGGTGACTATATAGCCATGCGGTTAAGCGGTGAGATTAGTACTACTGTTTCTGGTTTGTCTGAAGGTATGTTTTGGGATTTTAGAACCAATGCTGTTTCGGATACATTGTTGAATTACTATGGGCTGGATAAAGAACTTCTGCCGAATGTCAATCCAACTTTTTCTTATCAGGGAGGGGTCAGTGCTATGGCTGCTGCTGAATTAGGCTTGGCTGCTGGAACGCCTATTACTTATCGTGCAGGTGACCAGCCAAACAATGCTTTATCGCTTAATGTATTCAACCCAGGAGAAATAGCTTCGACAGCCGGAACTTCGGGAGTGGTTTATGGAGTAAATGGAACCGTTAACTATGATTCGAAATCGCGTGTAAATACTTTTGCGCATGTTAATCATACAGAACAGCAGACTCGCTTGGGTGTTTTGTTGTGTATAAACGGTACCGGAATTCTGAATTCATGGATGAAGCGAGTTGTTGCTCCTGAAAAGATTTCGTATGCAGAGATGAATGATCTGGCTGCTCAGATTCCAGTCGGAAGTGAAGGAGTTTCGGTATTGCCTTTCGGTAATGGAGCCGAGCGTATGCTTCAGAATAAGGAGATGGGCTGTAGTTGTATGGGACTTGACTTTATTCGTCACGACAAACGCCATTTATTGAGAGCTGCACAGGAAGGAATTGTATTTGCTTTTAAATACGGCATAGATATCATGGAACAGATGGGGATGCAAGTGAAGAAGATTCATGCCGGTCATACCAATATGTTTTTGAGCCCGATTTTCCGTGAAACATTAGCTGGCGTAACGGGAGCTACTATTGAACTCTACGATACAGATGGAGCTGCAGGCGCTGCGAAAGGCGGCGGTATAGGAGCCGGTATTTATAAGAATACAGATGAAGCATTTGCTTCGTTGGAAAAATTAGCGGTAATAAATCCGGATTCTTTGAAGGAAAGTGCGTATAAAGAAGCATATACCTTATGGAAAGAGCGTTTGGAAAGAAATATAATATTTAATTAACCTAATATAAATCATACTATAATTATGGCAGTAAAAGAATATTTTCCCAGTATAGGAAAAATCAAATTTGAAGGAAAAGAGAGTAAAAACCCGATGGCTTTCCGTTATTATGATCCTGAAAAGGTAATCATGGGAAAAAAAATGAAAGACTGGTTGAAGTTCTCAATGGCATGGTGGCACACTTTGTGCGCTGAAGGAGCTGACCAGTTTGGTGGTGGAACTAAGAAATTCCCATGGAACGGTGATGCTGATAAAGTACAGGCAGCAAAAAACAAACTGGATGCCGGTTTTGAATTCATGCAGAAAATAGGTATTGAATATTACTGCTTCCATGATGTAGACTTGTGTGAAGAAGCAGATACTATTGAAGAATATGAAGCTAACCTGAAAGAAATAGTGGCTTATGCCAAACAGAAACAGCAGGAAACTGGTATCAAGCTGTTGTGGGGTACAGCTAATGTATTTGGACATGCACGCTATATGAATGGGGCTGCTACTAATCCTGATTTTGATGTAGTGGCACGTGCTGCTGTACAGATTAAGAATGCAATTGATGCAACAATTGAATTAGGTGGTAGCAATTACGTGTTCTGGGGAGGACGTGAAGGTTACATGTCATTGCTGAATACCGACCAGAAACGTGAAAAAGAACATTTGGCACAGATGCTAACTATTGCTCGTGATTATGCACGTGCAAAAGGCTTTACTGGAACTTTCCTGGTAGAACCGAAACCGATGGAACCAACTAAACATCAGTATGACGTAGATACTGAAACTGTAATCGGATTCTTGAAAGCTCATGGTCTGGAAAACGACTTTAAAGTGAATATTGAAGTAAACCATGCGACACTGGCAGGCCATACATTCGAACATGAATTGGCTGTAGCTGTGGATAACGGTATGTTAGGTTCTATTGATGCCAACCGTGGTGATTATCAGAATGGATGGGATACAGACCAGTTCCCTATTGATAATTATGAATTAATTCAGGCTATGATGCAGATTATCCGCAATGGTGGGCTGGGCAACGGTGGTACAAACTTCGATGCCAAAACACGTCGTAACTCTACTGACCTGGAAGATATTTTCATTGCACACATTGCCGGTATGGATGCTATGGCACGTGCTTTGGAAAATGCAGCACGCCTGTTGGAAGAATCTCCTTATAAGAAAATGTTGGCTGATCGCTATGCTTCATTTGACAGCGGAAAAGGTAAAGACTTTGAAGATGGCAAGCTGACATTGGAAGACTTGGTTGCTTATGCAAAAGAAAACGGTGAGCCTAAACAGATTAGCGGTAAGCAGGAATTGTATGAAGCTATCGTAAATATGTATTGTTGATAAGTCCGGATTGACGGATTTATGAAATAAAGAGAAGAAAGGTCTGCAGGCATGTGCCGAATATGTTTGCAGACTTTTCACTTTTCATTGTCTGAACCTTAAATTAAATCGTATATGGATACACATCAGGATGGAAATAAACTTTATTTGTATTCGATAACTCTTGTTGCTGTACTGGGTGGTTTGTTGTTTGGTTATGATACAGCTGTTATTTCAGGTGCAGAAAAAGGGCTGGAAGCTTTTTTCCTGACCGCCACAGATTTTCAGTATGATAAGATTATGCACGGTATTACTTCTTCCAGTGCTTTGATGGGGTGTGTGATTGGTGGAGCACTGTCAGGATATTTTGCTTCCAGAATGGGACGGCGTGATTCACTCCGTCTGGCTGCCATATTATTTTTTATATCTGCTTTAGGGTCGTATTATCCGGAATTCCTTTTCTTTGAATATGGAAAGGCAGACTGGAATTTATTGCTGGCTTTTAATGCTTATCGTATTGTAGGGGGTATTGGCGTAGGATTGGCTTCTGCAGTATGTCCGATGTATATAGCCGAAATTGCTCCATCTGAAATAAGAGGAACACTGGTGTCATGTAATCAGTTTGCCATTATTTTTGGTATGCTGGTAGTTTATTTTGTGAACTTTCTGATTATGGGTGATCATACCAATCCTGTTTTATTGAAAGATGCTGCAACCGGCGTTCTTTCTGTCTCTCCAGAATCGGATATGTGGACCGTGAAGGAAGGTTGGAGATACATGTTTGGCTCGGAAGCCGTTCCGGCTTTATTGTTTGGCTTATTGCTGTTTGCTGTACCCCGTACTCCTCGTTATTTGGTTATGATAGGACATCCTCAGAAAGCATATGCTATTCTGGAACGAATCAGCGGGGCAAGAAGAGCGACTGTGATTTTGAATGAGATACAAGCTACAGCTAAAGAGAAAACAGAGAAACTTTTTACTTATGGAGTGGCAGTAATTGTAATAGGCATACTGTTATCGGTATTTCAACAGGGTATTGGTATTAATGCTGTTTTGTATTATGCACCACGTATTTTCGAGAATGCAGGAGCAGAGGGAGGTGGTATGCTGCAAACAGTAGTGATGGGTATTGTTAATATCTTGTTTACACTGATTGCTATCTTTACGGTAGACCGTTTTGGTCGTAAGCCTTTATTGATTGTTGGTTCGCTGGGAATGGCTGTAGGAGCCTTGATGGTTGCGTTGTGTGACAGTTTGGGAATAAAAGGAGTTCTTCCGGTAGTTTCTGTTATTGTATATGCGGCATTCTTTATGATGTCCTGGGGACCGATATGCTGGGTTTTGATATCCGAAATTTTCCCCAATACAATCCGAGGCAAAGCTGTGGCTATTGCTGTCGCTTTCCAGTGGGTATTTAACTATCTGATTTCGTCTACGTTTCCGGCATTGTACGATTTCAGCCCGATGTTTGCATATGGATTATATAGTGCGATTTGCTTCATTGCCGCTGTATTTGTATGGCGATGGGTACCCGAAACCAAAGGAAAGACACTGGAGGATATGACTGCTTTTTGGAAGCAGTATAAATAATGAAAGAAAAAGGCGGCCCCTTTATTCCAGGGGCTTGCCGTGTTCTTTCCAGTCTTCAATACCTTTGTTGAGGTTGTATACTTTAAAACCTGCTTTACTCAGTTTCTGGGCTGCTTCGCGGCTGCGGCGACCGCTTTTGCAGTAAAGAGCTACAGGCAAGCTTTTATCCAATATCTCTTCTGCTTTAATTAGAAAATCATCTTCCAGTACATTGATGTTCAGGCTTCCCGGAATATGTCCGCTACTGTATTCGGCTACTGTTCTTACATCCAGCCGTTGTACGTTTTCATCTTGTAAAAGTTCTTCAAACTTATCGGTAGAGAGATTGGTGAAATTCTCTTTAGAAGAAGCTGTACATGCATACAATAATAATATGGATACAGCAACAAAAAGGGAAAAATATAAAGTCTTGATCATTTGAAATAGTTTATAAGTTTGTTTAATAAATGAATATACGGCTTGTAGTACCTTCTTTATAAGTATTCAGGCGGAATACAATTTGGTCACCTTTTCTCAATGAGTTCTGATATGCTTTCAGTGGAAGTGACATGTATATTTGTTCGGTAAAAGCTTCGCTGTCTCCTTTGCGGTCATGATAAAGAGAGAAAGTGAATGTCCGGCTATTATCAGCGTTTTCGGTGCATCCTTCGAATATAAAATTATATTGATGCGCCTGATTTTTAATTTGTACCAGTAGCACCATATTCAGATAGTTCTGAGTCAGCCAGATGCGTTCTATATCTACGGCATCGCATAGCACAGAAGTATTCATGCTCTCTAAGGGGACGGGAGGAGAAGAGAAAATTGTCTTTGATGAATAAAGCTTTGCTTTTCTACCATTATCGTCTGTTTCCAGTGGTTCGTACATGCTGAGTGTTCGGAAGACAGTATCAGCAGGATAAGTCTCCTGAGTGGATGTTACGAGTTGCCATTCCTGATTGTTGTCGTTTATCAACAAGTTTATTTTTCCGTTTTGATCGGTACGTATATCGGCCAGTTCAGCAATAACACTGGGATATGTGTAATTATCTTTACTGCATCCCCCTAGCAGGAAGCAAAGCAGGGGGAGCAATAGGATATAGAAACTCTTTTTCATTCTTGGACAGCCTTCAGGTAGTTTATAACAGGGTTTGCATACATTTTCAGGATACATTCCCGTAAAAAGCTTTCGTCTTTGCTCGGTATCTCAATTTTACCGATTTGTTCTTGCAGGTATTTTTCGAACCGTTCTTTTTCTTCTGCAGTATATTGTGCAGTATATTGTTCTGTATGGTTCATTAAGTCCAAAGCAACGTAATTACCTGGATAAAGGCGATAATTGCTGTGAATATGTTTGTCTATAATACGGGCAATTTGTGTAAATATTTCAGTCTTTGGCAGGCCTCTTAATGCTTCAATTTCTTCGTTGATACAAGTCGCCGGATGGAAATGTACTTTACCCTTATAACCGAATATGCCGGTTTGCATGTTTATCAAATCGTCTTGTTGGGTTTTCTTGTATCCTTCTATGTCTCGCTTCAGTTGCATTTCCTGTGCTTTCAGATAATCGCACGGATCGTATTCGTATGAAATAGAAAGTGGCATCAGATTCAGTTCTTTCAGGCAGTCTATTACGTCTCCGCTTCCTCCCATTGCCAACATCTTAAGTACACTTTCCTGGGTACGATCGTTGGAGTCTTTAGCACGTCCTTCACGTTGGGCAATCCATATATTTTCCTGTTTTTGAGTGATAGCAAAATGAATATAACGCGACATGAGGGCTGATGACTCCAGCATTTGGCGCATGGTCAGAGCTCGTTGCACGATGAAAGATTTATTCACGCGTACAAATTTCTTAATCCATGGATAAATAAGCAGATTATCTCCAATTGCAATTTCTACGGTTGTAGGGAAGCCCATTTCGATGAGCATAACCGAAAGGAAACCCGAGTCGAGGACAATATCGCGATGATTGGAAATAAAGGTGTAGCGGCAGTTGTGGTTCTGTAAGGCAGCAGAATCCATTGTCACTCCATCGCTGTGGTTGGCTATTATACCTTTAAGTAGTTTATAGCATATATTTTTCTGGACATCAAGATTAGTCTTACATTGCTGTAATAGCAATGCTACCCCATCAATAGGTACATCGGGCATGACAGTTGCTACGGCTTTCTGGAAAGAAGGATCGGCCAATAACTCTTTAAAGACTGCAGGGAGTTCTTCGGGCGTGTATGGGCGAATTTCATCAAATTCGGCAGGTATATTCATATCTGTTTGTTTTAGTTTTGTTTGTTTCAAAGTTAACAATTTTTTCTTGGTTGTATAGAATAAGGAATGCTTTTTTGAAAGTGATATTGGAAAAGGTGGTAAGTAGGAGTAAAAAAAGCCGTTTCCTCTGTATCAAACAGGTGAAACGGCTATCTGGTATTGTTATCAGACTGGTAGAATAACCAGTTGATAATACATTTTAGTTAAATTTGTTTTCAATGATATCTGTCATTACATCTTTGATATCCAATCCGGCTGCTCTTACTTGCTGGGGGATAAAACTGGTTGCTGTCATCCCCGGTGTTGTATTAATTTCCAGCATATTGATTTTCTCTCCTGCAGTGATGATATAGTCTACACGTACTATTCCGCTGCATCCAAGGATGTCGTATACTGCAGAGGTGATTTGTTGTACTCTATTGGTCAGCTCCGGACTTAGACGGGCAGGAGTAATTTCAGTTACTTCACCATTATATTTAGCGTTATAGTCGAAGAACTCATTTTTGCTTACAACCTCAGTAATAGGGAAGATAACAGCTTTATCTTTGGTCTTATAGCAGCCGTTGGCCAGTTCAATGCCATCCATGAAAGCTTCAATCATGACATCATCCGACTCTTCCAGTGCTTTCTGGATAGCAGGCTGAATCTCTTCACGGGTCTTTACTTTGGTTACGCCAAAGCTTGAGCCGCTGGCATTGGGCTTGATGAAACAAGGAAGGCCGATTTTTTCGATAACTTCTTCGTCTGATATTCCGAAGCGTTTATGTACCAGCATTGATTCTGCAATACGGATACCAAATCCTTTCAGATATTGGTTAAGAGCAAATTTATTGAAAGTTAAGGCTGATACCAAAACATCGCAAGTAGAATAAGGGATTCCTATCAGTTCAAAATACCCTTGTAGGATACCGTTTTCACCGGGAGTTCCGTGGATAGTAATATATGCAAAGTCTGGACGTATGCGTTTATCACCATGCATAAAACTGAAATCATTTTTATCGATGGTAGAACGAGAGCCATCTGGTAGAATGGCTTCCCAAAACTTTTTGCATAATTCTACGATGTACAGTTCATACTTGTCTTTGTCGATAAAAGAATAGATGCCTTCTGCACTTTTCATGGAGACTCCATGTTCTGAAGAATCTCCTCCTGCTATAATAGCAATAACGCGTTTCATAGGTTTTCTCTGTTACTAATATAAGTCCGCCACCGTTCCAGCAGGTTGGTCATGTCATCGGGTAATTCGGATGTAAAGAACATCTCTTTACCTGTGCGAGGGTGTACAAATCCGAGTGTTTTAGCATGTAATGCCTGTCGGGGACAGGTGTCGAAACAGTTATTTACGAATTGTTTATATTTACTAAAGTGAGTACCTTTTAAAATTTCGTGACCGCCGTAGCGCTCGTCGTTGAACAATATATGTCCGATGTGTTTCATATGTACACGGATCTGATGTGTACGTCCTGTTTCAAGCACACATTTTACAAGTGTTACGTAACCCAAGCGTTCCAGTACTTCGTAATGGGTAACTGCATGCTTTCCTTGCTCTGGATCACTTAATACAGCCATTTGCATACGGTCTTTAGGATTTCGACCAATGTTTCCAGTGATGGTGCCTTTATCTGCTTCTACGATTCCCCATACTAAGGCATTATATTCACGTTTGGTTGTTTTGTTGTAGAATTGCATGCCTAGGGAAGTCTTTGCATCAGGGGTTTTGGCTACTACCAGCAGTCCGGAAGTATCTTTATCGATACGGTGTACCAGTCCCACTTGCGGGTCATTGGGGTCATAAGATGGAACGTTGCGCAAATGCCAGGCAATTGCATTAACCAAAGTTCCATGATAATTACCACACCCCGGGTGGACTACTAACCCGGCTGGTTTGTTGATAACCATCAAGTCATCATCTTCGTACACCACATCGAGTGGAATGTCTTCTGGGATAATATCGTTTTCATATCTTGGCCGGTCCATCATGACCGTTAAGACATCCAATGGTTTAACTTTGTAACTGGCTTTTACAGGTTTCCCATTAGCCATTACAAAACCTGCATCAGCAGCTTTCTGGATTCGGTTTCTGGAAGCATTGACAATTCGTTCGAACAGATATTTGTCAATGCGTACTTGAGCTTGTCCTTTATCTACTACCACACGGAAATGTTCATAGAGTTCGGCCGGTTCTTTGACCGGTTCTATGTCATCCAGTGTATCGTCTATTTCATCAATATATTCTTCTTTCATGAAGTGGCTTTAATTCATATTATATCAGAACCATGATTCGTCAATCGTAGCTTCTGTGTCACTCTCAGTTGGGGATGCCTGCATAAGGGAGTCGTTGACCAGTGAATCCATTCGCTCTGTATGTCCATCGCCTATGCATAGTGTGAGTAGGGATTCTCTGGGAACCAGGTCACCAGCGGTGAGACTTTGTCCACGGAATTTAATATCATATACCCAATCTTTTTCTCCTGGGATATATTCAGGTTCTGTCAGTTTGAATCCCATTGCTTTTAATTTGCCTTCAGCTTGCCGGTAAGAACTGTTTTCCACAATATCGGGCAGGGCAACACGTGGAACATGATCTGTATTGACTGTAAGATAAATAGTGCGTCCTCTTTTCACTTTGGAACCGCCAGCAGGTGTCTGGTCTAGGATAACTCCGGCAGGTTGTCCTTTTACATAATTAGAATCAACAATAACCCCTGTCATTTGATTCTTTTCGAATAAGATAGAGGCTTGGCTGATATCCTTTCCCAGTACGTTGGGAACCGTAAATGACTCCCCGTGATGTGTATACTGGTCGAGCCAATAGAGTGTACCATATCCAGTTGCTATCAGTACGATAAACATAGCCAGCAAGTTAACCCAGAAAAAACGATTTTTGCTGGAGGTGAAAAATTCTTTAAATGTTGCCATGTGCGTGTAATCAAAATTGAGTGTCAAAGATACGATAAATAAGTTGAAGTACAGCAGAAAAAAGCTAAATTAACCAAGGAACTATGGAGAACAGAGTTAAAAAATACATTGCTGGATGTTGTTGCCTTATCGGGGGGGAGAGCGTAGAATAAAAAAAGGATGTCTCTTTTCTATGAGACATCCTTTTTTTTATTTTTTACAACCGTTGAATTCGTCAGATACGGTTAATTTTTTACGGCCTTTAGCACGACGTGCAGCCAAAACTCGGCGACCATTAGCAGTTGCCATTCTTTCACGGAAACCGTGTTTGTTTTTTCTCTTTCTCAGAGAAGGTTGGAACGTTCTTTTCATTTTCGTATATACTTATTTATGTTATATTTCATGCATTCGGGTTGCAAAAGTAGCGACTTTTTTTAAATTAAGCAAGAGTAGAATCATTTTTAGACAAAACTTTTTGTGATTTTTCCGATTTACCTTATTTTTGCACTGAATTTGTATCGTACAATATATCAATAATCTAAAATAAAAAGTAATAAGTTATGATTAATGCTCAAGACATTAAAATCGGAACAGCAATCCGTATGGATGGCAAACTGTATTTCTGCATCGATTTCTTGCATGTAAAACCAGGTAAAGGTAATACATTTATGCGTACTAAGCTGAAAGATGTAGTAAACGGTTATGTTTTGGAACGCCGTTTCAACATTGGTGAGAAATTGGAAGATGTACGTGTAGAACGCCGTCCTTATCAGTTCCTTTATAAAGAAGGAGATGATTATATCTTCATGAATCAGGAAACTTTTGAGCAAGTGCCTATCTCTCATAACCTGATTAACGGTGTTGACTTTATGAAGGAAGAAATGGTGCTTGACGTTGTATCAGATGCATCAACTGAAACTATTTTGTATGCTGATATGCCAATTAAAGTTCAGTTGAAAGTAACTTACACAGAACCGGGATTGAAGGGTGATACTGCAACCAACACTTTGAAACCGGCTACTGTAGAAACTGGTGCTGAAGTACGTGTTCCATTGTTTATCAATGAAGGTGAAACAATCGAAATCGATACACGTGACGGTTCATATGTAGGTCGTGTTAAAGCATAAGTAGTCAAGATACTTTGATATTGCTAAGAAAATGAATAATGGTTTGTGGGCCATTATTCATTTTTTTTATGTTCCTTTGTGAAAATCATCATTGTATTGAAACATCATGGAAAAGAGATTCTCGGTTATTATTCCTGTCTATAATCGTCCGGATGAAGTGGACGAGCTATTGGATAGTCTGGTAAAGCAGACTTATCGCAACTTTGAGGTAATTCTTGTAGAGGATGGTTCGTCTATCACTTGTGAACAAGTTGTTGATAAGTATAAGTCTCAGTTGGATGTATATTACTATTATAAGTCGAACTCAGGCCCCGGTCAGACTCGAAACTATGGTGCAGAGCGTAGTAGCGGTACTTATTTGCTTATTTTGGACTCAGATTGTGTGTTGCCCCCGGTCTATTTATCGGCTATAGAAGAAGAATTACAGCGAGATGAGGCTGATGCTTTTGGAGGTCCGGACCGTGCTCACGATTCTTTTACTACGATTCAAAAAGCAATCAATTATGCAATGACTTCTTTTTTTACGACAGGAGGTATTCGTGGCGGGAAAAAGAAAATGGATAAATTCTATCCTCGAAGTTTCAATATGGGTATTCGTGCTGATGTTTACAAGGCATTAGGTGGATTTTCTAAAATGCGTTTTGGAGAAGACATAGATTTTAGCATTCGGATTTTTAAAGCCGGATACAGATGCCGCTTGTTTCCTGAAGCATGGGTATGGCATAAACGGAGAACTGATTTCCGCAAATTTTTTAAGCAGGTGCATAATTCGGGTATAGCTCGTATCAATCTTTATAAAAAATATCCGGATTCGTTGAAACTAGTGCATTTGTTGCCTGCAGTATTTACTGTTGGAGTTGCCTTGTGTCTGCTGTGTTTGTTAATAGGTATATTATTATTAATATTCCAAAATCAGAAAGATAATTTTATGACGTGGGGAACACTTCTGGGTACAGTAGGAACTTTGCCACTTATATTGTTTTCTTTACTGATTGATATCGATGCTACGTTAAAAAATAAAAATTGTAAAATTGGGATATTTTCGGTTCTTGCTTCGTTTATACAATTGACAGGATACGGGTCGGGATTCTTACGTGCCTGGTGGCAACGTTGTGTCTGTAGAAAAGATTCGTTTTCTGCTTTTGAGAAAACTTTTTATAAATGACCGGAAAATTGACAATTAATCAGTGGGCGAAAGAAGATCGTCCCAGAGAAAAAATGCTTCAACATGGAGCTTCGGCATTAAGTAATGCCGAGCTGTTGGCTATTCTTATAGGTTCGGGCAATACTGATGATTCGGCAGTGGAGCTGATGCGAAAAGTAATGGACCGTTATCATAACAGTCTGGCTGAACTGGGAAGAGCTACAGCTGATGAACTTTGTAAATATAAGGGAATCGGACCTGCTAAAGCTGTAACTATTTTGGCGGCATCTGAGTTGGGGCGTCGTCGTAAAGACGAACAGCCTGCAGAAAGGAGGCTTGTGCGCTCCTCGTGTGATATTTATGCCTATTTTCATCCGTTAATGTGTGATTTATCCATCGAAGAATGTTGGGTCTTGTTACTGAATCAAGCTTCAAAAGTGATTGACGGGGTGAGAATTAGTCAAGGGGGCTTGGCTGCTACTCAAGTAGATGTACGGTGTATTTTACGTGAGGCATTGTTGAAGCGAGCCACTTCCATTGTGCTTTCGCACAATCATCCTTCAGGGAATATTCGTCCAAGTCAGGATGACGACCGACTTACTCAAGCTTTGTTTCAGGCTGCTAAAACCATGAATATACGAATGCTTGACCATGTAATCGTATCGGATGGAGCGTATTATAGTTATGCAGACGAAGGAAGAATATAGCTGTTTTTTCTTATCTCCGATTTTTCTATTACATTTGTAGCAAATTAGAAAATTGGATTATGGATAACGAAACAAAAATTGCGATAGAAGAGCGCATTATAGATATGCTGAAAACAGTATACGACCCTGAGATTCCGGTAAATGTATACGATTTAGGGTTGATTTATAAAATTGATGTGCAGGAGGATGCTGAGGTAGTAATTGATATGACTCTTACAGCTCCCAATTGTCCGGCTGCCGACTTTATTATGGAAGATATTCGTCAGAAAGTAGAGTCTGTAGAAGGAGTTAAAGGTGCACAGGTAAACTTGGTCTTTGAGCCAGAATGGGATAAAGACATGATGACTGAGGAAGCCAAATTGGAACTAGGCTTTTTATAATCGCTTACTTATTATTGGGAGGTTGGTATATGAAGAATGTTTATTTTCTTTCGGATGCCCATCTGGGGTCTAGAGCCATTCCGCATGCGCGTACGCATGAGAGGCGGCTAGTAAACTTTCTGGATGCAATCAAACATAAAGCGGCAGCTGTGTATTTGCTAGGTGATATGTTTGATTTTTGGTATGAATTCAAACTGGTAGTTCCTAAAGGTTATACCCGTTTTTTGGGAAAGCTTTCGGAGTTGACAGATATGGGGGTAGAAGTGCATTTCTTTATAGGCAATCATGATATCTGGTGTGGGGATTATCTAGAAAAAGAATGTGGCGTGATTATTCATCGTGAACCACTGACATGTGAAATCTATGGAAAAGAATTTTATCTGGCTCATGGCGACGGACTGGGGGATAGGGACTGGAAGTTCAAGATGTTGAGAGCAATGTTTCACAGCAAAACTCTGCAGCGATTATTCTCGATGTTACATCCCCGTTGGAGTATCGATTTTGGTATGGAATGGGCAAAGCACAGTAGATTGAAGCGTGAAGGCGGACGTGAGCCTGAATATATGGGGGAATCGGAAGAGCCCTTGGTGCTTTATACCAAGCAATATTTGAAAGCACATGATGATATCAACTATTTCATTTATGGACATCGCCATATTCTGTTAGATTTAATGTTGAGTCGGAACTCGCGAATGATCATTCTTGGCGATTGGATAACAGAATTCTCTTATGCTGTCTTTGATGGAGAGAATATGTTTGTGGAACAATTTATAGAAGGAGAAACACAAATGTAACTATATATTATAGAACAAAAAAACCGGTTTCGCTATGTGAAACCGGTTTTTTTGTTTATTGAAGAATCTTATTTCTTTTCATCCAAAATATTCATTGTATCTGTTGCAATCATCAATTCTTCATCTGTCGGGATAACTACAACTTTAACCTTAGAGTCGTCTGTAGAAATAATGGCTTCTTTACTGCGTACTTTATTTCTTTCGTCATCAATTTTTACACCCAGATAACCCAGTGTCTTGCAGATACCTGTACGTGCAGTCTGCTGGTTTTCTCCAACGCCACCAGTAAACAAGATAACATCAACACCGTCCATTGCAGCAGCGTATGCACCGATATATTTTGTTACGCGGTAGAAGTACATATTTTCAGTGCGGATTGCAACTTCTTCACCTCTAGCTACAGCATCTTCCAGTTCGCGCATGTCGCTTGATTTACGGAAGATACCCAGTACACCACTCTTCTTGTTCAATACATTAGATGCTTCGTCAGGAGTCCATCCTTCTTTTTTCATCAAATAAAGGATTGCACCACCATCGATATCACCGCAACGAGTACCCATCATCAGGCCTTCCAGCGGAGTAAGTCCCATGCTGGTATCAATACATTTACCGTCTTTGATTGCAGCTACAGAACCACCGTTACCAATGTGGCAAGTAATGATTTTTGAGCCTTCCTGAGGTATTCCTAGGAACTCGCATACACGTTTTGATACGTAACGGTGAGATGTTCCGTGGAAACCGTAACGACGGATACCATATTTTTCGTAGTATTCGTAAGGAATCGGGTACAGATATGCATGTTCTGGCATAGTCTGGTGGAATGCAGTATCGAATACAGCTACCTGTGGAACAGTTGGTAACAGTTTCTGAACAGCATAGATACCTTTCAGGTTAGCAGGATTGTGCAATGGGCCTAGATCGCAGCACTCTTCTACAGCAGCAATTACAGCATCGTCAATCAATACAGAACCGCTGAATTTTGTACCGCCGTGCAGTACACGATGACCTACAGCATTGATTTCTTCCAATGAAGAAACTGCTCCGAACTCTTTGTCGGTAAGAATGTCGAAGATAAACTGTACACCAGCAGTGTGCTCCTGAATGCTTTTTTCTATAATTTTCTTTTCACCGTTAGGCAAAGTAAATTTCAAGAAAGAATCGGGTAAACCGATTTTTTCGATACCTCCTTGTGCAACTACCTCATTAGCAGGCATGTTGAACAATTTATACTTGATAGATGAACTACCGCAGTTTAGGACTAATATTTTCATAATCAGTATTTATTAAGTAATGGATATAAACACAAAGACACAAAGAACGAAAGCAGGTAGCCTTGTCCCTTGTGCCCCTTGTTGGAATTATTTTTCAGATGATTAGTTTTGCGCTTTAGCAGCAATAGCCTGATTAGCTGTGATAGCAATCATCTTATAAACATCGTCGATAGAGCAACCGCGAGACAAATCATTAACCGGACGAGCAATACCCTGCAAGATAGGTCCGATAGCTGTAGCATGTCCAAGGCGTTCTACCAGTTTATAAGAAATGTTTCCTACTTCCAAAGATGGAACAACCAATACGTTTGCTTTACCAGCGATTTCAGAACCCGGAGCTTTGCTTGCACCTACTCTTGGAACCAAAGCTGCGTCAGCCTGCATTTCACCGTCTATTTTCAAAGCAGGATCCAATTCTTTTGCGATTTTCAATGCTTCAACTACTTTGTCTACCATTTCGTGTTTTGCAGAACCTTTGGTAGAGAAGCTAAGCATGGCAACACGTGGGTCGATACCAGCAACAGCCTTTGCTGTCTGAGCTGTACATACTGCAATCTGAGCCAGCTGGCTAGCGTCAGGAACAGGAGTTACAGCAACGTCACCCATTACCAATACACCGTTGTCGCCACATTCAGGAGCGTGAGTCAGCATCAGCATAGCACCTGATACACAAGTGATTCCAGGAGCTGTTTTGATAATCTGCAGAGCAGGACGCAATACATCACCTGTTGTGTTGCGTGCTCCAGCCAACTGTCCGTCAGCGTCACCTGCCTTGATAATCAAGCAACCTAGATACAGCGGGTTCAAAACTAGTTTGCGAGCTTCTTCAATCGTCATGCCTTTTTTCTTGCGCAGTTCGCAAAGAAGTTCTGCATAAGCTTCTTTCTTTTCGTGATTTTCTGGGTCGATGATAGTAGCCTTGTTAATGTTACCCAATCCCCATTCTTTAGCCAGATTCATGATTTCATCAGGATTACCCAATAAGATCAAGTCTGCAACACCGTCTGTCAAGATTTGATTGGCAGCTTTCAGAGTACGTTCTTCTGTTCCTTCCGGAAGCACAATGCGCTGTTTGTTAGCTTTTGCGCGTTCAACGATTTCGTTAATTAAATCCATGATTTATCTGATAAATTAATATATTTCGGAGCTAGTTGGATTTTGGGGGATGTTCCCACCTTTTCCTTGTGCAAAAATAGCTTTTTTTGTCATATAAAGATTGCAAACTTCGCTATTTTTTTATGTTTAACATATAAAATCTTCCTCGGCCGAATACCTTTTGCGCCATTATTTATACATTTGCACCCGTTTTTAATAATTAATAGGTATGATACGTCAATGTTTTATCCTTTTTGGATGTTTAGCATTGGGTGAGCTGATTGTTTATTTAACGGGTATTAAATTACCTTCCAGCATCATTGGTATGCTGTTACTCACCCTTTTTCTAAAGTTAGGCTGGATAAAACTGCACTGGGTGCAGGGGTTGTCTGACTTTTTGGTAGCAAATCTAGGTTTTTTCTTTGTTCCGCCAGGTGTCGCACTGATGCTTTATTTTGATATTATCGAGGCACAGTTTTGGCCAATCGTAGTGGCGACATTTGTCAGCACTGTATTGGTTTTGGTAGTAACAGGTTGGATACATCAATTAGTAAGAAAGTATTATGGATTTTTTAGGAAATGAGTTCTTTTTGTTGGCGGTAACATTTGGTTTTTTCTTTTTATCTAAATTATTGCAGAAAAAAACAGGGTGGGTGGTGCTTAACCCGATATTACTTGCCATCGCTCTGTTGATTTGTTTTTTAAAGTGTACAGGAGTGTCGTATGAGACTTATCACGAAGCGGGTTCTTTGATAGAGTTCTGGTTGAAGCCTGCAGTTGTTGCTTTGGGCGTTCCTTTGTATTTACAATTAAAAATGATAAAGAAACAACTGATGCCAATCCTTATATCTCAGCTGGCAGGTTGTTTTGTCGGTCTGGTTTCGGTCGTACTTATCGCGAAGCTTATGGGAGCTACCCCCGAGATTGTAATGTCATTGGCCCCCAAGTCAGTAACAACTCCCATTGCTATGGAAGTAACCAAGACTTTAGGTGGAATACCTTCGCTTACGGCGGCAGTAGTGATTGTTGTCGGACTGTTTGGAGCTGTTTGCGGCTTTAAGATATTGCAGGTTGGACGTGTGGGAAGTCCGATTGCACAAGGCCTTTCATTAGGTACAGCTTCACACGCTGTAGGTACATCAACAGCGATGGAAATCAGTAAAAAGTATGGAGCATTTGCTAGTTTAGGACTAACTTTGAATGGTCTGTTAACTGCTTTGCTGACTCCGACAATCCTTCGTATTTTAGGTTTGATGTAGTCTATACATTATATATTTAATCGATTGAAAATATGATCCCATTCAGGCCCTTAGAATTAGAAGATAAAGAGCTGGTAAAGAAATATACATTTGTCAGTTCTTGTAGGAACTGTGACCTGTGTTTCACCAATTTGTTCAGCTGGCGCTTTCTGTATCAGACTGAGCTGGCTGAATGGAAAGGTTTTTTGCTTTTCCGATTTTATGTAGAGCAGGAGTTGACATACATGATGCCGGTAGGAGCAGGATGTCTGGAAGAGGTATTGCTGGACTTGCAGTCAGATGCCCTCCATAAAGGAGCTACTTTGCGGCTGGCAGGAATCTGCAAGGACATGCTTGATATCATAGAAGGTATATTCCCCAGTAAATTCGAATTTACAACCGACCGTGATTATGCAGACTATATTTACTTACGTACCGATTTGGCAAGCTTGAAAGGCAAAAAATATCAGCCTAAACGGAATCATATCAATCGGTTTAAGAATCGCTATCCGGATTATGTATATAAGCCACTGACTAAAGAGCTCATTCCCGAATGCATTCGTTTGGAATCACAGTGGTGCAAAGCTAACGATTGTGCGGAGAACGAGGCTCTACAGGCAGAACGGCGCTCCATGCAGAATGTGCTGGAGAATATGGATGCATTAGATATACAAGGTGGCGTTTTGTTTGCAGAAGGAAGAATCGTTGCCTTTACTTACGGTTCACCTATCAATCCTACTACGTTCGATACGTGTGTGGAAAAAGCCAATGCCGATGTCGAAGGTGCTTATTCCATGATTAATTACGAATTTGCAAACAGTCTTCCCGATGCCTATTTATATATTAACCGCGAGGAAGACCTTGGGCTTGAAGGACTCAGAAAAGCCAAACTGTCATATAATCCGGATACTATTCTGGAAAAATATAATGCTGTTTTAAGATGAACTCTCAGGAAAAAGAGCAGGTAAAGAGTCTGTGGAAACGTTGTTTTCACGATTCGGAAGCGTTTGTAGATTTCTATTTTGCAGAACGCTATAACGATGCTGTCAGCCGTACCCTCTATCATGAAGGAAAAGTTGTGGCAGCCTTACAAGCCATCCCTTATCCGATGACCTTCTATAGTGATACCATTGCTACGGCTTACATATCGGGAGCCTGTACCGATCCGGACTACCGCAGCCGTGGCTATATGGCCCAATTGCTGGATAAAACTCATCGGCAAATGTTTGATGAAGGTATACTGCTGAGCACCCTGATTCCGGCTGAAGAATCCTTGAAGAACTATTATGGTCGTTTTGGTTATGCCGATTGCTTTGGATACGGTGAACGGTTAATAAGAAAAGCAACCTATGAACAAGTTGTTGATAACTCTGTGTTTTCTTTGGTTTCTGTATCCTTGAATCAAGCAGTTTCCCCGGGAGTATATCACTATTTTAAGCAGGCAATGGCTGCCAGAAGCTATTGTATACAACATTCGAAAGAAGATTTCCAAATAATTTTAGGAGATTTGAAAATCTCTGGAGGCGAATTGTTAGTTGTTGATAAAGTTGGACAGATAGCGGGCCTTGCTTTCCTTTATCATGCGGAAAATGGTCTTTTGGTCAAAGAATTGTTGCTTGATGAAACGTTATCAACAGACCAAGTTCTCCAATCTATCTTATCTTATTATCAGGCAGAATCCCTGCATTATCTCTTTCCTGCACAATTGAACCAAAAAATGTTGGGAATGGGACGTGCCATTCACGTGCAGAAATTATTGGACAGAGTAGCTGCTTTTCATCCCGAACTCAATCTTAGCATTCACATTACCGGTGATGAGGCTATTCCTCAGAATAATGGTTGCTATGTTTTACAGGATGGAGTGTGCCGAAAGATGACCACACTAGTAAATTCTCCTCTCTCATGCAATATTAGTCGGTTTACCCAATTATTGTTCGAGGCCGTACATCCTTATATGAGTCTGATGCTCGACTAGTTTTATTTATTCTTCTTTTTGAGTCAGCATCCGTTCCAGCTCTTCCGGAGTCAGACGCAAATGGAATTCCCCTTTGTAGGCAATGGAAATGCCACCCGTTTCTTCCGATACAATAATAGCCATTGCATCTGTTTCTTGCGATACTCCCATGGCAGCCCGGTGGCGTAATCCCAATTCTTTTGGGATATCCAGATTATGCGAAACAGGCAGAATACAGCCGGCAGCACGAATACGCTTATTGCTGATAATCATCGCACCGTCGTGTAGCGGACTGTTTTTAAAGAAAATGTTTTCTATAAGCCGCTGGTTGATATTGGCATCAATCGTATCACCTGTGTTGACAATTTCTTCCAGCGGAATATCTTTTTCAATAACAATCAAAGCTCCTACTTTCCCTTTACTCATATTGATACAGGCCAGTACAATAGGCATGATGGCTTCTTTGTCGTTCGTTTCCTCGGAGTTGCCCCGTAAAAAGCGAAATAAACTGCTTGTACGGTGTCTTGACCCTAACGTAAGTAGAAAGCGGCGGATTTCGTCTTGGAACAGAACAATTACCGCTATGACACCTACACTGACCAGCTTGTCAAAAATCGATCCTAGCAGGCGCATCTGTAAAACTTGCGAGACAATAATCCATATAATGATGAAAACCAGCAAACCGATGAAAATATTGATTGAACCGGATGATTTCATCAGTTTATAAGTCTTATACAGCAGATAGGCAACAAGCAGGATGTCTATCAAATCCTTTACACTAAAATCAAAAAACATGGTCGTGTGTATGTTATTAAAAAGTTATATAGTCTGAGTTGTAGACGGTTGCTTTAGAGCCGAAAAGATGCGAACCGTTTCAGCAGCTTCCTTTACATCGTGAACCCGCAGAATGTTTGTGCCTTTCATCAATGCTACGGCATGGAGTGCTGTCGTACCGTTCAGCGCGCTGTTGGCATCTCCTCCCAGCAGTTTGTAAATCATCGATTTACGGGATATTCCTACCAGTATTGGCATGTTGAACAGTTGGAGTTCTTCCAGCTTGTTCATCAATTCATAGTTGTGTTCAAGCGTTTTCCCGAAGCCGAATCCCGGGTCCAGAATAATATCTTTGGCTCCAAGGTCACGCAGTTGTGCTGTTTTTTCCGAAAAATACAGAATAACCTCTTTCAGCAGATGTTTGTAGTGCGGATTACTCTGCATGTTTTGAGGCGTACCCTGCATGTGCATCATGACATATGGAACTCCTAAACGGGCTACCGTAGGAAACATTTCATTATCCATATTGCCGGCAGCGATGTCGTTGATGATACCCACTCCATATTCTTCTACGCACATACGGGCAACATCAGCCCGGAATGTGTCAACAGAGAGTTTGGCCTGCGGGAACTCACGGTTTATGATGGTCAGTCCGTTGCGCAGCCGTTTCATTTCTTCTTCGCTGCTGATATGCTCTGCATTGGGGCGTGAAGAATAAGCGCCGATGTCAACGATGTCGCCTCCTTCTGCCAGAATCTGGTGTACTCGTTCTATAATTTCTGTCTCCGTTTGCTTCCGGCTTCCTTCGAAAAAAGAGTCGGGTGTGACGTTCAGGATTCCCATGATGCGTGGCACGGATAAGTCCATCAGTTCACCTTTTATATTTATATACATGCTGCTCACTGTATTCATTTTGCTGTTTCATCAATTGACAGGCAAAAGTACATACAATAATTCATTTTTTACACTTTTGTCCGCTATTTTTCCTGTATCTTTGTCCGCATAAAAATTAAAGTGAAATAAAATGGATATTTCGGTTTTATATCAATATTTCGAAGCCTGCACATCGGTTACGACAGATAGCCGTAACTGCCCTGCCGGCTCTCTTTTCTTTGCTTTGAAAGGAGAAAATTTTAATGGAAACGCTTTTGCCCGTAAAGCAATCGAATCGGGATGCCGTTATGCTGTGATTGATGAGGCAGAATATGCTGATGAATCTTGTCCTCAGCTGCTTCGTGTAGAAAATTGTCTGGAAGCACTGCAAAAGTTGGCCAATTATCACAGACGTAAACTAGGTACACCGGTGATAGGTATAACAGGCACCAACGGGAAGACTACCACTAAAGAGCTCATCGCAGCAGTATTGCAGCAAAAATATAATGTACTCTACACACAGGGAAATTTCAATAATCACATAGGCGTTCCACTCACGCTGTTACAGTTAAAACCAGAACACGAGCTTGCTGTAGTAGAGATGGGAGCCAATCATCCCGGCGAGATTGATACACTGGTACACATTGCCGAACCGGATTTTGGAATCATTACGAATGTAGGACGTGCCCATCTGGAAGGATTCGGTTCTTTCGAGGGAGTCATCCGTACCAAAGGCGAACTGTACGATTATCTGCGTGGAAAGGAGGATAGTAAAATTTTCCTTCAGAATGAAAACTCTTATCTCAATCGTATTGCTTCAGGTCTGGACTGCATTCGCTATGGAGCCGAAGACGGCCTGTTTGTAAGCGGAAAAGTAACCGGCAGCTCGCCATACCTTTCATTTACCTGGAAGCATGCAGATGGTCCGCAACATGCAGTCGATACCCATTTGATTGGAGCCTATAACATTGATAATGCCTTGGCTGCCGCAGCTATCGGAACCTATTTCAAGGTAGATGAGGAGGCTATATGTCATGCCCTTGCAACCTATATACCGCAGAATAACCGTTCACAGCTGAAGGATACGGGACATAATCTGCTGATAGTAGATGCCTATAATGCCAATCCTACCAGCATGATGGCGGCTCTTACCAACTTTGCTGCAATGAAGGCAGAAAAGAAGATGGTTGTACTGGGAGATATGAAAGAACTGGGTACCGCTAGTCGTGAGGAACACCAGCGGATAGCCGATTTCCTCCAACTGGCAGCATTTGACGAAGTATTTTTGGTAGGAACAGAGTTTGCTGCTGTAAATCATCCGTTTCAGGTCTTTGCCACGGTATCCGATGCCGTAGCCTATTTTCAGCAACATCGTCCTGAGGGCTACCACATCCTCATTAAAGGCTCTAACAGCATGAAACTGTCAGTATTGCCTGATAGCCTGTAAATATTTATAAGGATAAGTTTTCAATACATAGAGTATAAGTAAGGTAATAAGGTTATGGAAAAACAATTTTTGAAGAAAACAGGTTTGCTGTTGTTGGCCGCATTTCCTTTTGCCTGTTTTGCGCAGGATAAAGTGGAAGCCAGTGTCGGAGCCGACCTGGTGAGTGGATATGTTTGGCGAGGACAGGATTTGGGAGGTGTAAGTGTGCAGCCTTCTTTTTCATTGGGATACAAAGGACTCTATTTTACAGCGTGGGGTTCTGTAGGTTTTGATAAAGAAGATACCAAAGAAATAGATTTGACACTGGGATACGAAGTGAATGGCTTTTCAGTATCGGTGACCGATTATTGGACCGACGGAGAAGTCGGATTCTTTCACTACGGAGCCCGGAATACAGCTCATGTTTTCGAAGCACAATTGGGTTATGACTTTGGCTGGCTGGCAGCCAACTGGTATACCAATTTTGCTGGTGCTGATGGAGTAACCCTATCGGGCAAACGTGCCTACTCTTCTTATTTCGAACTGTCGGCTCCTTTTGCATTAGGAGGAATCGACTGGGAGGTACGTGCCGGAGCTGTGCCCTGGGCTACCGATTACTATAATGAAGGAGCTGGAGGTTTCGAAGTAACGGAGGTCGCTGTGACAGCGTCAAAAGAAATTCCGATTACCAAGCAATATGCTTTACCCCTTAGTGCATCATTGGCCTGGAATCCGGCCACAGAAGGAGCCTATTTTGTTTTTGGAATCCATTTCTGATTCTTTATGATATACGGCATGTTTTTCGTTTACAGTTTACAGTAGAAAATGAAAAACATGCCGTTTTTTTGTTGTATGGAATGAAAAGGCCGATTAGAGCCTTTTCAAAGCCAGCTTAATTACTTTTTCTACCGGTGCATCAGGCTCTTCCTTTAATAAAGCGGCTACAACCTTTTGCGAAGGCGCCGGAGCAAATCCCAGCATGGTAAGCGCTGCAACTGCTTCTTCGTATACTTCAGTTTGTAAGTTCGTTACCGCTGTACTTACCGGTGCAGCCGCATCGATACCCGTACTTACTATCTTGTCTTTCAATTCCACAATGATACGCTGGGCCGTTTTCAGCCCGATTCCTTTTACTGTTTTCAGCAACTTTTCGTTACCGCTGCTGATAACATTACATAATTCAGAGGGGCTGAGCGCTGATAAAATCATGCGGGCCGTATTACCTCCTATTCCAGATACACTGATGAGGAGCAAAAATAATTCGCGTTCCTGCTTTGTCGCAAATCCATAAAGAACGTAAGCATCTTCTCGGATAGCTTCGTAAATATAAAGCTTTACTTCTTTTTTGTTTTGTATAGCCGAATAGGTGTTCAGTGAAACATTTATTCCGTATCCCACACCGTTACAGTCCACAACGGCAAGTGCCGGCGTAATTTCTGCAAGTTCTCCTTTTATGTATTCAATCATGTTTTCTTGATAATTTATTATTTTATGGCAAAAATACGCATATATAAGTTATAAATTGTAAGTTGAGGCAGATTTCTTTAAAAAATGAATTTATTTCATTTGTTTAGAATGATTCCAGTTTTGTATTTTTGCAATGCAAAACAGAAAAAGAATAATAAACCATTTAATACAAATAGAATATGAAAAAAATCAGAGCTGCCATTGTTGGTTACGGTAACATTGGAAAATTTACACTGGATGCACTCGAAGCTGCACCCGATTTTGAAGTAGCAGGTGTAGTACGTCGTAACGGTGCTGAAAACAAGCCGGCTGAACTGGCTAATTATCCTGTAGTAAAAGATGTTAAGGAATTGCAGGATGTAGACGTTGCTATTCTGGCAACTCCAACCCGTAGCGTAGAAGCTTATGCCAAAGAAATTCTGGCATTAGGTATCAATACAGTAGACAGTTTCGACATTCATACACAGATCACCTCATTGCGCCGTTCTTTGGGTGAAACTGCAAAAGCTCACAATGCTGTTTCTATCATTGCTGCAGGATGGGATCCGGGAAGCGACTCTGTAGTACGCTCATTGCTGGAAGCTATTGCTCCTAAAGGTATTACTTACACCAACTTCGGTCCGGGCCGCAGTATGGGTCACTCAGTAGCCGTTCGTGCTATTGCAGGTGTGAAGGATGCTTTGTCAATGACAATTCCTGTAGGAACCGGAATCCACCGCCGTATGGTATATGTTGAATTGGAAGAAGGAGCTGATTTCAAGACAGTAGAAGCTGCTATCAAGTCTGATGCATATTTCGTAAACGATGAAACTCACGTTATTCAGGTTCCTTGTGTAGACGATTTGAACGACGTAGGTCACGGTGTTAACTTGGTTCGCAAAGGTGTTTCAGGTAAGACACACAATCAGCTGTTCGAGTTCGATATGAAGATTAACAACCCGGCTCTTACCGCTCAGGTATTGGTGTGCGTGGCACGTGCTTCAATGAAACAGCAGCCAGGATGCTATACCATGATTGAAGTTCCGGTAATCGACCTGTTGGCTGGCGACCGTGAAGAACTGATTGCTCATCTGGTATAATATATTTCTTATCAGGATATGCGAAATCTCTTTCCCGTTTCGTTTCGGGAAAGAGATTTTTTTGTTTCCTTTGTGAGGTAGAAATGGCAGTTTAAGTTTTAATAATAAAAATAACGATTAAACCGACAGAAAATGATTGGAAGTATAGTATGGGATGTGGACCCTGTTCTGATACATCTGGGCCCATTGGAAATTCGCTGGTATGGTCTGATGTGGGGACTGGGTTTCATTCTGGCCTACGAAATGGTTTCACGTCTGTTCAAAAAAGAAGGTTATCCGGATACCTGGGCCGACAAACTTTTTATTTACTGTATAGTGAGCAGTATACTGGGTGCGCGTTTGGGGCATTGTCTTTTTTATGAATGGGACTATTATGGAGCTCACCCCATAGAAATATTGAAAGTATGGAAAGGAGGATTGGCTAGTCACGGTGGTGTATTTGCTTTGATTCTTGCCTTGGTATGGTACTCTAAGAAAGTTACCCATAAAAGTGTGTGGTGGCTGTTCGACCGTATGATACCGGCAGTTGCTGTGGTATGTGCCTGTATCCGTTTTGGTAATCTTATGAATTCGGAAATATTTGGTTTCCCAACTACATTGCCATGGGGATTCGAGTTCATCCGTTCGCGTGAGTGGCAGGAGCTGTATAATCAGGGAGGAGTGGCGCAAGCATGTCATCCTACTCAGATTTACGAGATGCTGTATTGCATCACAGCACTGGTTGTATCATGGTTTATGTATCACAAAATGCATTTGCAGCAGCGCATCGGTCTGATTACAGGGGTATCATTACTCATTTTTTTTGGTTCCCGTTTTGCCTTGGAGTTTATGAAAAATCCGCAGGTAGTCGAAGAAGTAGGAATGACTTTCAATATCGGGCAATGGCTTAGCGTTCCTTTGATTCTGTTGGGATTCTACTTGATTTTTACCAGCAAGAAACGTAAGGAGGCTTTTTAAAGTTTAGAATTATTTTTGAGAAGATTGCTGATGGGCAAGAGTTGCAAGTGGGAATATGCTTGTAATTCTTGCCCGTTTTGTTTCAGGAAGATTATGTGAAGTCTGTCGGGAAACGGTGCAGAAAAAGTTTCTCATTACAATGAAAAAGATACATCTTTAAAATGGTACAAGTTGCTTATAAGAATGAAAAGCATTGGTCATTTTTGTGATAAGGTAAAAGATCAGGAATGGGTGTCCTATATACTAAGAATGTTTCTTTTGTTTATGATAATGATGCATGAAACATTTATTATTCTAATTGAAACAAATGTTATATTCACTGTATTTCGGTATGGGTACTTTTGCATCAGTTTGAAAAATCAAATAATTTGTTTTCTAATAAATTTATACGTATGAAAAGCATGGACATGAAAAAGTATTTTTTTCTTGTGCTGTTTGTACTAATTAGTGTAATAGTACATGCACAGAATTTAAAAGTTCAAGGTGTAGTCTTATCTGCAACGGACAATTTTCCTGTTATTGGTGCAACTGTAATCGAAACGGGAAATGCCACGAATGGTGTTATAACAGATATGGATGGTAAATTTGAACTTTCAGTAAAACAAGGCAGCAATCTTACTATTTCTTATGTAGGATTTAAATCACAAACCTTGAAAGCAGAATCGGTTATGAACATCCTGCTTCACGAAGATACCGAAGTATTGGACGAAGTGGTTGTGACTGGTTATTCAACCCAAAGAAAGGCAGACTTGACAGGATCTGTTGCCGTGGTTTCAACCGATGCATTAAAAACAGTTTCAGATCCGGATCCGATGCGTGCTCTGCAAGGTAAAGTTCCAGGTATGACTGTTACAGCCAATGGTTCTCCAAGTGGAGTAGGTACGGTACGTATTCGAGGTATTGGCTCATTTAACTCTTCTCAGGACCCTTTGTATATTGTGGACGGTGTTCCGACAACTCGTGCCTTGAATTCATTGAACTCAAATGATATTGAAAGTATGCAGGTATTGAAGGACGCTGCATCAGCTTCAATTTATGGTTCTCGTGCATCCAATGGTGTTATTATTATTACTACGAAAAAAGGAAAGAAAGCTGATAAGGTAAAAGTAGAGTTCTCTACAAACTTAACTGCACAGCTATACACCAGTCAGTCTCTTATGCAACTGTGTAATACATCTGATTATGCAACAGTTATGGCTCAGGCAGCATTGAATGATGGTTTGGACCCAGTGACTTATGCAAGTAATTATGGATTGAACCTGAATGCTTCGAATGGTCTGCCTATTCAGGTATGGAATCCACAAACTAATAATTATGTAAATTATACGGTAAATGGTTTGTATGATGGCTATATAAATGCCAAAAAGATAATGCGTTTTTCGGATACGGACTGGTTGGATGAGATTTCTCGCACTGGTTTTTCTCAAAATTATGACCTTTCGATATCACATGCCAATGACAAGCATTCTACTATGTTTTCTGTAGGCTATAAAAAGAATAACGGTATATTGAAATATACAGATTTCCAGAATATATCAGCTCGTATGAATTCATCATACAATATTAACAAGTATGTAACAGTCGGTGAAAACTTTACTGTCACATATTCTAGTCAGGTTGACTCTGCTCCTATGGAAAATGCTTTGAAAATGGCACCTACTGTTCCTGTTTATGAGGAAGATGGTGAAACATTTGCTGGTCCGGTCGGTGGTATGAGTGACCGTCAAAATCCGTTACGTGAGATGTATGATAACCGTAACAACAGCCTTGACTACTGGCGCTTGTTCGGCAATGCTTATGTAGAATTGAAGCCTGTTAAGGGATTGACTCTCCGTTCTACTTTCGGTATCGATTTCTATAGTTCATTTATCAATACCAAAACTCCTACATTCCATTCTGATATTGTAAACAATGATATTGCTAAAACAACATTGTCACACAACAATGAAACGAACTGGACTTGGTCTAATACAGCAAACTATAATTTTAAGATTGCTGACAAACATGATATTACAGTGCTGTTGGGTACTGAAATGAACAAACAGACTGTGATTGACTTTTCTGCTTATTCTGAAGGATATGCATTGGAAACAGTAGACTATATGTGGCCGAATGCCGCAACTGGTGCCATGAGAAACTCAGGAGCGAAAGTAGGTTACCGCTTGGCTTCTTTCTTTGGAAAAGTTGATTATAACTATAACGACTTTATTCTGGCATCATTCACTATGCGTCGTGACGGTTCTTCTCGCTTTGGTAAAGATCACAGATGGGGTACTTTTCCAGCAGCGACATTAGGTTTCCGTTTATCTAAATTGATTGATGCTAAATGGATGGATGACTGGAAAGTACGTTTGTCATGGGGTAAAACAGGTAACCAGGCTATCGATAACAACGCTCAGTTTGGATTGTATGTTGCCGATTACGGTTTGGACCGTATAACATCTACTGCTTATGATTTGCTTTTGCAAGGTTCTGGAACCTTCCCTTCTGGTTATAGAGCAACACAGTTTGCAAATCCTGATCTGAAATGGGAGTCTGCCGAACAGTTTAACATTGGTACAGACTTTACATTACTGAACGGCTCGGTTTACGGTTCTATTGATGGATATATCAAGGATGTGGATGATATGCTGATCAGTCCTGCTTATCTGGGAGCTTTGGGTGAAGGTGGTGCTTCATGGCTGAATGGTCCTTCACTGCGCAACTGGGGTATGGAATTCAATTTAGGTTATCGCAGATCTTTTGCCAATGGGTTTGGATTCGATATCAATGCTAATGCAGACTTCTTCCGTAATAGAGTGACTTATCTACCTGAAACAACAACAGGTTCGTATGCCCACACTTCCACAGAAAATCTGGTTGAGGCTCGTCAGCCTTATGGCTCAATTGTAGGTTATGTAGTAGAAGGTATCTTCCAGAATCAAGCTGAAGTTGATGCCTCAGGTCAGCCAAATGCACGCGTCGGAGGTTTGAAATATGCTGATTTGGACGGTAAAAATGGAATTACAGCCGATGATCAGGACTGGATTTATAATCCTGTACCCTTGTTCTCTTATGGTTTGAACATTGGATTGACTTATAAGAACTTCGATTTGAGTATGTTCTGGCAGGGTGTTTGCGGTAAAGATGTATATAATAACCAGAAATTCCAGACTGACTTCTGGAGTGTAACAGATGCTGGTTCTAACAAGGGAAGCCGTTTGTTGGATGCATGGAATACCAATAATACAGAATCAACAATTCCTGCTCTGACTACAAATAATACAGCAGATGAAGGTAGAGCTTCAAGTTATTTTGTAGAAAATGGTTCTTATATGAAGTTGCGTAACTTACAGTTGGGGTATAACCTTCCGTCTGAACTGCTTTCTAAGTTCAAGATGTCAAGTGTACGTCTTTACGTATCTGGCCAGAATCTGTTGACGATTAAGAGTAAGAGCCTTACATGCTCTGATCCGGAAAATACAGATTGGAATTATCCTTTGGCAACCTCATTCTCGTTTGGTGTACAGGTTGGATTCTAAAATAGATATTTTACATAAACTTATAGATTAAAATCGTTATGAAAAAATTATATACATTTTTGACAGCTTGCGTTGTTGGATTTTCTTTTAGCAGTTGCAATGATTTCTTGGATTATACACCGACTGCCGTTATAGATGAAGAAACAGCTTTTACAAAACCCAAAGAGATGGTTACGGCGGCTTATGCCATGCTGGGTGACTGCTGGTATACATATCCTTTTAACTTGTTCCCATACGGAGATATCACTTCTGATAACTGCTTGAAAGGTGGATCAGGAACAACAGATACAAATTATCATTCTTTGGAAATCTGGAGCTCTTTAACTGCTACTACTCCAGATCATATGGATGAGCTTTGGTACAGACTGTATTGTGCCATATCTCGCTGTAACCGCGCCTTGGTTGCTTTGGAACAACATGGAGTAGAAGAACTGGGAGCTGATGTAGCACAGCAACGTGTAGCCGAAGTTAAATTCCTGCGTGCCCATTTCTATTATAAACTGGTGACAGTATTCCGTCAAGTACCTTGGGTTGATGAAGAAGTGTATGTCAATAATACGGTAGAACAGGTTCGTAATGATGAATTCACTTATGAACAGCTTATGATGAATATCATTGTTGATTTCAAGAGTGCTTATGATGTATTGCCTGAAAAACAGACAGATGGCGGTCGAGTTAATAAAATTGCCGCTGCGTCTTATTTGGCTAAATGTTATCTTGATCTGGCATGGGGTACTGGTTATGAAAGTGGAACCGGCGTTGAACATATTAACAATGATTATATGCAGCAGGTTGCTGACTATACAGAAGTTGTAAAATCATCTCAATACGGATACCTGGAAGATTTTGGGGATATATTCTTGCCAGAGAATAAAAATAGCAAAGAGTCTATTTTTGCTGTTCAGACATCTGATTATGAGGATGACCATACTACTTATGGACGTGCCAACTGGTCTATTATGCTGAATGGCTGCTGGGGTATGTGGTCATGTGGATGGGACTTCCATAAACCGTCACAAAACCTGGTAAATGCGTTCAAGACTGAGAATGGTTTACCGATGTTTGAACATTACAATGACAAGATTGACTATCCTGTTAACGGACAAGTTTCTACGCAGAAATGGGATCCGCGTTTGTTTCATACTGTAGGTATGCCTACTTTCCCTTATAAGTATGAAAGCGAATATATGCAGACTGTGGCTAATTCACGTACTCCAAATACCTATGGATATTATACTTCATTGAAAGAGGTTCCACAGCGCTCAAAAGGAGAAACATTTAATGGAAGTTGGCAAGCATTTGCTACAGCTGATTATGTATTTAGATATACAGACGTCATGTTGATGCGTGCCGAAGCTTTGGTAGAACTGAACCGGCTGGATGAAGCGCAGGATATTATTAATGATATTCGCCAGCGTGCTGCAAACTCAATCAGCAAGCACATTGATTATGCCGCAGACATGTGCGAAATAGCTCTCTATCCTGAAGGTTACTTTAGTAGTAAGGAAATAGCCCGTAAGTGTGTACGTTGGGAACGCAGACTTGAATTGGCTATGGAGAACGGTCGTTATTTTGACTTGCGCCGTTGGGGTATTGCTTCTGAAACGTTGAATGCTTATTTCGCCAGCGAACAGAATGACGTATATACTTACGTTAACGAAGCAGGAGAAACGGTAAAGCAGGCGTATGCGCAGTATTATAAAGATGCAAAATATACTCCGGAGAAAAATGAATATTTCCCGATACCGTATAATCAGTTGTTCTATATTCCTGGATTGTATGTACAGAATAAGGGATATTGATTGTAGCATTAAGTTTTAATAATGGTTTATTGGAAGGACCGGAATGTTATGGGCTCCGGTCTTTCCATAAGTATAGAGTTTTAGCAGAAGATTAATATTCAATATGTTATTCTTGTTACATAAATAAACAAGAATGTTTCATGTATCATTTTTAATATGAACTGAAACATTTGTTATATACTGTTCAAAGCAGGAATCCTAAATTTGCAGCAAAACAAAAAACATTTTGATTGAACATAAATTTAATCCTATGAAAGTCAAGGAGAATCAAATTTTCAATCGTATTGGTGGTGCGATTTTGTTACTTACGCTTGCTTGCATGAATGGATATGCGCAAGAAAATAAAACTTCTGAAAGTGGAGAGTCTTCTAACTCAAAAGAAGAAGGAAACCGTAATGTGATGCTGAATGCAGCAAGTGCAAACGGCCCTCGTGAAATTCAGATCGGTTTACCTTCTGCCGATGTGAATGTGCTCGAAAATGGTATTCCTGTAACTTATGCTACAAATCCTCATAGTGTAAATTCACTTTGGCGTGCTGATGCAAGTTTGAGTCATGTAGGGTTATTGAAAATATCTGAAACGGCTATTACGACGGGTAATATTGGTTATGCTGTCAACTCGTTTACTCAGCTGGGTGAAAAAGGCTTTAATGGAACATTGAATTATAAAACCAATCATTTTGGTATGCATGAATTTTCAGTAAACCTGAATGGTGGATTGGGAAATGACTGTTTTTATAGTGGAAGCCTTTATCAGGATTTCGACCCGGGAACATTCAAAATTAAATCAACTCCGTTCCAGGACCGTACACAAATCTACAAATTTGCGTTGACTAAACGATATAACAACAATAGAGGTGAGTTTACTGCCATGTATCATTACAGCAATAGTCATCCTGTTTATAACTATGCTACGCAGTCTGCTCCTTTTGTATATGTAGGCGATGGTAGTGTGCGCGAGTTTGGTGATTTTGCTTTGGGTACAACTTCTTATCTTCCTGTAGATAATGAAATGGTATATCGTGACATGCGTACAGGTGAAATAAAGAAAACCAATCTTTACGATGCTACACAGAACAGAGGAAGCGAGTTTACGTTGATGAATAACTATACATGGGATAATGGTTTGAATTGGAGAACTGTTATGAAATATGACCATGCATTAGGCTCTTTGGTTTATCAGAGTCCAATGTCTTTGGACCAGAATGAAGCAGGAATCAACTATCTGTATGAAGCTGCTGATGGAAGTATGAAACCGTATACCGGCGAGTATGTACAAAGCCGTATGTCGTGCTTGAATCGTGGATTTATTGATTCCTTTATGTTTACTACAGAATTATCTCGCAAGGTAGGAAACGGTACTTGGAGACTTGGATTGAACGAATGGTATTATGATGTAGATTATGCTTCTGCAACAACGATGTATGACCAGTCGGTACCTACAGACGGAAGTTATCCCGTACGTCTTTACAATGCAGATTATGCTACTTATAATGGACGTACTTATGCTGGTAACGGTTATTATTATGATTTTAACAAGAATGCTTCGGAATACTATAAAGGACATGAAAATAAAGTCGCTTTGTATTTTACGCACGATTGGGATATAACCGATAACTTCAACCTGTATTATGGTGCTCGTTTGGAATATCAGGCTTTGCGTGGTGAAAATGCGGCTGTAAGAAATGCAAACGGTGATTATGTAGGCCGTTTTGCCAATTATTATTTGGGCGCAACAGCTCTTGATGGAATTTTAATTGCTCCTACTGCAATGAGTTATGACTGGTTAAACTATGCACTTACTGCTGCAGCAACTTATAAATTGACCAAACAGTTTGGATTTACCGGTGACTTTACTTACATTACCCAGCATCCGAAAATAGAAAACTTTGCTCCGGCAACTTTGCCTAATACTGATAAGATTTCAGTTCCGCTGGGACGCGCCGGAATTTATTATAACAATGAATGGTTGAGTCTTACCTCACTGTTCTCATATATCTCGAAGACAAACAACAACTCTACGTTGAACCTTCAGCATAAAACAGAAGGGGGGCAGACCGAGATTATGGCTGCACCGCTGACGTATGATATCAAGACTTTGGGATGGACTACAGACGTTGTGGCAAGACCGTTTAAAGGATTTGACTTGCACTTCCTCTTTACTTATCAGAAACCGACTTACAAGAAGTACGAGACTTCAGTAACTTTCTCTGACGGATATGTGGGAAGTATCAATGCTACCGGAAATATCGTAGCAGAAATTCCGGAAGTGATTGTGGAAATCGACCCCAGCTATATGATTACCAAAGATTTGAAAATCTGGACAAGTTTCCGTTATTTTAGCAAGACTTATGCCAATATCAATGATGCCTATTATTTCAATGGCCGTTGGGAAACGTTTGGTGGATTGAACTGGCAGGTAAACAAGCGTCTGGCTTTGGGATGTACGGTTGTAAACTTCTTGAATCAGACAGGTGCTAAAGGTAGTATTGCCGGAGCTGAGCTGATTGAGAAAGAAGATGCCGGACAATATGCCGGACATGTTATGGCAGGAAGCTACATTCGTCCGTTTACTGTGGAATTCAGCGCGAGTCTGAAATTTTAAAAAGCGAATTTAGAATAATAACGAATAGTTCAACATTTACTTAAATAATATAATAGCCATGAAAAAGAATTTTTATCATCTGACTATGGCTTTTGCGGCTGCCGCAACTTTCGCAGCCTGTCAGCCACAGAAAAGTGATATCCGTCTGGAACATCAGGGTGATACACTTACTATTGTTCACATCACAAACCCAACTAAATATTTAATTCTCCCTATCCAGGAATCTTGCAACGAAGGTAAAGTGAAACTGGATACAGGCAATCCTGCCGATGTAGCTATGGATGTACGTCTGGCTGTAGATAGTGTAGAATACTATGTACCTTTCAAATTACCTCAGGGAGCAAAAGAAGCGACTGTTACTATCGGTCGTGTAGCAGCTAATGCCATTTGCTGGGATAATATCCAGTTGGCTGATACGTTTGATACTGCAAATACCGATTATTATCGTCCGGTTTATCACCATACTCCGTTGTATGGATGGATGAACGATCCTAACGGACTGGTTTACAAGGATGGTGAATATCACCTTTATTTCCAGTATAATCCTTACGGCTCAAGATGGGGTAACATGCACTGGGGACACTCAGTAAGTAAGGACCTTGTACACTGGGAACACCTTGATCCGGCTATTGCACGTGATACGTTAGGCCAGATTTTCTCAGGAAGTGTGGTTGTAGATGCAAATAACAGCGCCGGCTATGGAAAAGATGCTTTGATTGCTTTTTATACTTCGGCCAGTGATGAACACGGACAGATTCAGTGTATGGCATACAGTACTGACAACGGACGTACTTACACTAAATACGAAAAGAATCCTATTCTGACTCCGTTTGATGGATTGAGAGATTTCCGCGATCCGAAAGTGTTCTGGTATGAACCGGCTCAGAAATGGTATATGATTGTTTCTGCCGACAAGAACATGCGCTTCTATTCTTCTGCCGACTTGAAGCAGTGGGAATACCTCAGCCAGTTTGGTGAAGGTTATGGTGTTCAGCCCAATCAGTTTGAATGTCCTGACTTCGTTCAGTTGCCAGTCGACGGTAATAAGGATAACATGAAATGGGTAATGATTGTCAATATCAATCCGGGATGTTTGTTTGGTGGTAGTGCAACCGAATATTTCGTAGGAACTTTCGACGGAAAAGAATTTAAATGCGACAACGACAAGAGCGTAACAAAATGGCTTGACTTTGGTAAGGACCACTATGCTACAGTTTGTTTCTCGAATACAGGAGACCGCGTTATTGCAGTGCCCTGGATGAGCAACTGGCAGTATGCTAACATTACTCCAATCCGCCAGAACCGTGGTGCAAATGCATTGCCTCGCGAGCTTTCTCTTTATTCAAAAGGCGGTGAAGTCTATATGGCTGCCAATGTTGTTAAAGAAGTTGAAGCCCTTCGTAAAGAAACCCGTAAAGTGGATAACTTCAGCCTGAAAGGTGAACAGACTATTTCGGATGTAGTGGCTGCAGAAGAATGTGCTTTCGAAGTTGAAGTAGATGTAACACCGGGAAAATCTCAGACTGTAGGCTTCGATTTGGTAAATGATAAAGGTGAAAAGACAAAGATATATTTGGATATGAAGTCGGGCCGTATCGTTATGGACCGTTCTGAAAGTGGTCTGGTTGCTTTTGGTGAAAAGTCAGAACCGCACTTCAAGGAAAATCATGATCGCCGTAAGACAGAATCGGTTAATTATGTAAACGATTTTGCTTTGGGTACTTGGGCTCCTCTTTCACTTTGCGAAGGCAAAACATATCATCTGAATGTATTTGTAGATAAATGTTCGGTAGAAATCTTTGTAGATGGCGGACGTATTGCCATGACAAATCTGGTGTTCCCGACTGTTCCTTACAATGCGCTTCGTTTCTATGCTGAAGGCGGTGAGGCTACAATTGAAAATTTGAATATTCATAAGTTAGGTTTATAATAATAAGGTTTGTTTAATGGGAGGAGGCAGGTAGTAAAGACCTGCTTCCTTTAAAAACTGTTTTTATGCAAAAGACATCTTCTTTCTATGCGAAATTGATACCAGTAATGCTTTGCTTCTTTGCCCTGGGCTTTGTTGACTTGGTGAGCATTGCGTCTAACTATGTTAAGGCAGACTTGAATCTTACCGATTCGCAGGCAAATATATTCCCATCGTTGGTATTTTTCTGGTTTTTGATATTCTCGGTTCCGACTGGTATCTTGATGAACAAGATAGGCCGTAAGAAAACCGTATTGTTAAGTTTGTTTGTTACGTTCTTTTCTTTGCTGATACCGGTTTTTGCCGACAGTTATATGGCTATGCTTTTGTCATTCTCTTTTTTGGGAATTGGTAATGCATTGATGCAGACATCGCTGAACCCTTTGCTTAGTAATATTATCACGGGTGACAAACTGGCCAGTACACTTACTTTTGGACAGTTTGTAAAGGCAATTGCATCGTTCCTTGCTCCATACATTGCCATGTGGGGTGCTACACAAGCTATGCCTACTTACGGAATGGGATGGCGCGTTTTGTTCCCGATTTATATGTGTATTGCAGTTATTGCAATCGCATGTCTGGCAAGCACACCTATCGAAGAGGAACAGCCTGACAAGGCTTCTGGCTTTGCTGATTGCTTTAAATTGTTGGGAAAACCTTTTATTCTGCTGTGTTTCATCGGTATTATGTGTCATGTGGGTATTGACGTAGGTACCAATACTACAGCTCCTAAAATCTTGATGGAGCGTTTAGGTATGGGATTGGATGAGGCTTCATTTGCTACCAGTCTGTACTTTATATTCCGTACGTTGGGATGCTTTACGGGAGCAATTGTTTTGCAGAAAGTAGCTTCAAAAAGCTTTTTCGCATTGAGCGTATTGTGTATGATTGTTTCTATGATAGGATTGTATACATCACATTCACTTACTGTATTGTACATCTGTATCGCCTTGGTGGGATTTGGAAATTCCAATATCTTCCCGATTGCTTTCTCGCAGGCGTTACTGTCTTTCCCCGATAAGAAGAATGAAATTTCGGGCTTGATGATTATGGGCTTGTTCGGAGGAACTGTTTTCCCATTGTTTATGGGTGTAGCATCTGATGCTATGGGACAGAATGGAGCTGTAGCTGTAATGGCTGTGGGTGTATTGTATTTATTGTTTTATACCTTTAAAATTAAGAAATAATATAAATCGTTTTACCATGAATGACATCGTAGTAGGAATGGGTGAGGCACTGTGGGATGTGCTGCCCGAAGGAAAGAAAATAGGAGGTGCTCCGGCTAATTTTGCTTACCATGTATCGCAGTTTGGTCTGAACAGCCGTGTAGTTAGTGCTGTAGGAGAGGATAAACTGGGAACAGAGATATTGGATAATTTCCGTGCAAAACAACTGAATTGCATGATAGAGACTGTACCGTATCCGACCGGAACTGTACAGGTAGAACTGGATGCGGAAGGTGTACCTTGTTATGATATTAAAGAAGGTGTGGCATGGGATAACATTCCGTTTACACCAGCTTTGGCTGATTTGGCACGCCATACACGTGCAGTATGTTTCGGTTCGCTAGCTCAGCGCAGTGTTGTATCTCGGCAAACTATAAACTCATTTTTGGATGCAATGCCGCAGGATGATGATGTTTTGAAGATTTTTGATGTTAATTTGCGCCAGTCTTTCTATACAAAAGAGATTTTGTGCAATTCATTCAGCAAATGTAATATATTGAAAATTAACGATGAAGAGTTGGTAACGGTAAGCCGTATGTTTGGTTATCCCGGTATTGACTTGCAGGATAAATGTTGGATTCTGCTTGCCAAGTATAACTTGAAGATGTTAATCCTTACTTGCGGTGTAAACGGCAGCTACGTATTTACTCCGGGTAATGTGTCGTTTGTTGAGACTCCTAAAGTGGAAGTGGCCGATACTGTTGGTGCAGGTGATTCATTTACGGCAACATTTGTGGCGGCTATTCTGAAAGGATTTTGTGTGCAGGAAGCACATAGATTGGCTGTAAAGGTTTCTGCATATGTATGTACACAGAATGGAGCTATGCCGGAACTGCCTGAGTCGTTGAAAGAGAGTATGAATGGCCAGTCTTGCAAAGATTGAAACTCTGGTGATACTTGTTTTTCCTTGAAAAATAAAACTTTTTACATATACTGATTTTACTGGAAAAGAGTCATATCTTTACTCGAAATAGAGTAGGATATGACTCTTCTGTTTTTGAAGGGATGTTGACCTTGTTCAATATTATGATATTATGCTCTTTTAAGATAATTGTAGATAGATTTTTTTCTCCTCTTTTTATATCTATCGATTTTTCAGTATTTTTGTAAAATGAGTGTATTTAATTTTTCTTTTTTCTTATGAAATTTGTTGCCTTAAATTGTCTTTTGTTTTTGCTGGTAATATTATGTGTAGGATGTTCTGCAAAAAAGGATGGTTTTGTAATAGGAGTTTCCCAGTGCAGTGATGATGAATGGCGTTCACAGATGAACCGTGAATTGCTGCGTGAAGCTTTGTTTTATCCGGGGACTCAGGTAAAGATAAAAACGGTTAAAGACGATAGTCGTGCGCAAATTAGAGATATTGAAGCATTTATCCGTCAGAAAGTAGATTTGTTAGTTGTTGCTCCCAATGAGGCTGAGGCTATTACACCGGTAATAGAAAAAGCCTATCAGTCGGGGATACCGGTTGTATTGGTCGACCGTAAGATAAAATCTGAGAAATATACGGCTTATGTAGGAGCAGACAACTATGAAATGGGGAGGCAGATAGGTACTTATATCACTAGTCGTTTGCAGGGGAAAGGGAAAATTGTAGAACTGGCTGGCCTGCGAGGCTCTACACCTGCTGTTGAACGGCATCGGGGATTTTTGGATGTGCTTCATAAATGCCCGGACATAAAGATTGTGTCTACAGTTGATGCCGGATGGTTTAAGGATTCGGCTCGTGAGGCGTTCGATTCCATATTGCAGCGTCAGCCTGAAATAGATTTGCTTTTTGCTCATAATGACCGTATGGCTGCCGGCGCATACGAGGCCGCTCTCCGGCAAAGCCGGAGTCAGGAGATTCTTTTTATTGGTATAGATGCACTTTCGGGTGATAATCTGGGTGTGGAGTTGGTTGCCAATGGGGTATTGGATGCAACATTCATTTATCCTACAGGAGGTGATAAGGTGATGCAGGTAGCAATGGCTATCCTGCAAGGACGGCCTTTTCAACGTGAAAATCTGATGCAGTCTGCTTTGGTGAATCATTCGAATGCACGTATTATGGAGATGCAGACAGCTCATATACGTACCTTGGATAATAAAATTGAGGTACTGAACGGCCAGCTGGATGCTTACCTGATGCGCTATTCTGCTCAGCGAATGTTTTTGTTTGCTTGCGTTATCATCTTAGTGTTGGTCGCTGTTTTACTGCTGTTTGTGGTTCGGGCTTTTTGGACCAAGAACCGTTTGAATGCTGAGCTTTCCCGACAGAAGTCCCAACTGGAGGAACAAAGAGACCAGTTGATTGACTTGTCCAGGAAACTAGAAGAGGCTACCCATGCAAAGCTTTCTTTTTTTACAAATATCTCCCATGATTTCCGGACTCCGCTTACGCTTATTGCAGACCCTGTAGACCAGTTGATGACCAGTAAGTCACTGAATTACCATGAACGGTTTCTGTTGAATATCGTTCATAAAAATGTAGCTGTTCTATTGCGTTTAATCAATCAGATATTGGATTTCAGAAAGTTTGAGGATGGAAAACTTTTAATGCAATTGACTCGTTTTGACCTTGCAGAGGGAATACAGGAATGGACGGAAGCCTTTCGGACGCTGTCTTTCCGTAAACATATTCACTTTACGGTATCATCGGAGGAAGGAAAAGATTATACGATAGTGGCAGATATCGAAAAATTGGAACGGATAACGTATAACTTATTATCGAATGCTTTTAAGTTTACTCCTGAAAACGGTGTTGTTTCTGTAAATGTTTCGCGAGTGTGTGAGCATGAAGCAGACTGCTTTTGTATCCGTATCACTGATACGGGGGTAGGAATGCCTGCAGAGCATGTACAGCATATTTTTGAAAGTTTTTATCAGATAGATGTACATCATGCAGGTTCTGGTATTGGTTTGGCACTGGTAAAGGCTTTTGTAGAAATGCATCATGGCTCCATTTCGGTAGAGAGTGGTGAGAAGAAAGGAACTTCGTTTACAGTCTTGTTTCCTGTTTGTCAGGCTGGCGAAGTTTCCGAAGCGTCTGTTAAAAACAATGTCTTGCAGAATCTGAAGGAGGGAGCTGTACTTGCTGCCGACCAGGAAACGGTAGCCTTGCCTGAAACAGAGGTGGCCTTGCAGCAGAAAACAACGGTTTTGATTATTGATGATAATCAGGATGTTCGGGATTATGTGAAGGTTCTTTTGCAGGAAGAGTATACGGTGCTTGAAGCAGCAAACGGACAAGAAGGTGTGAAGTTGGCAATGAAGTATGTACCCGATGTGGTAATATGCGATGTGATGATGCCGGTGATGGATGGTATGGAGTGCTGCAAGCGGTTGAAATCGGAAATCCAGACTTCGCATATTCCGGTGATGATGCTGACAGCTTATGCTATGGATGAGCAGAAAGTTAAGGGGTATGAATGTGGGGCAGATTCGTATATATCTAAACCATTCAGTGCACGCTTGCTGAAGGCTCGCCTGAATAATCTGATAGAGAATCATAAACGTCTGAAAAATTTCTTTGCAGATAAGACTGTGATTCAGAAAGAAATGCTGACGGATGTAGATAAAGGTTTTATCGAAAAGCTGCGCCAGCTTATTGATGAACATCTTTCGGAACCAGAATTGAGTGTAGAGGATTTAGGGGAAAAGATAGGGCTGGGACGTGTCCAGCTATACCGTAAAACGAAAGCTTTGACAGGATATTCACCGAATGAATTGCTTCGGACTGCCCGTCTGAAAAAGGCTTCAGCTTTATTGGCCTCGACTGAAAAAACAGTAGCCGAAGTTTCTTACGAAGTGGGGTTCTCTTCTCCTTCTTATTTTACAAAATGTTATAAGGACTATTTTGGAGAAAGTCCGACTGACTTTTTAAAGCGGAAAGGGTGAAAAGTAAAAACTTTTTTTACCTTTGCGGCTACTAAAAAAATGAATTACAATGCGAATGAAGTTATTATCGATTTTAATGCTTTTTCTAGCTACAAGCCTACAGGCACAGGACTTGAAGGCTTATTATGTGGAAATGCCTGATACACTTTCACCGCTTCTGACTAAAGTGAATCGTGAAGATTTTTGCGATTTTCTGGCTAGTAACATGAAGGCTGAAGTCAAGAACCGTTTGGGGAAGGAGTCGGAAATGCTAAAGCTTACTGGTGACTATCTACAAGTAAAACTTTCTTCTGTGAGTTCTTATGAAATGAAATTGCTTCCACTCAATGACTCTACAGATGTGATATGTGTGGTGAATAGTTATAACGGGCCTGCGACTGACAGTCAGGTTCATTTCTATTCTACAGGGTGGAAAGAATTGCCTGCATCGCATTTTTTGACATTGCCTTTGCAGGATGAGTTTTATTTGAAGTCACAATCGGCAGAAACAGAGGAAGAGAAACGTGTGCGAGAAAAAGCCGACTTGTTCTTGATAAAAGCTGCTTTGGATGCGGATTCCGATACGTTGAGCTTCACGTATACTACTCCTGACTATTTGGATAAGGATACAGCCGAGAAGTTGAGGCCAATGCTTCGCAAAGAGCCAGTCAAAAGAGTTTGGAAAGAAGGAAAATTCCAATAAAAAAGAAAATGTCCGGCGATAATGTTATCACCGGACATTTTCTTTTTTATTGAGGAAAAATTACTTTTTCATACGGTTACCGTAACGGCTCATGAACTTATCAACACGTCCTGCAGTATCTACCAGTTTAGATTTACCTGTGTAGAATGGGTGAGAAGTGCTTGAAATTTCCAATTTCACAAGTGGATAAGTTTCGCCTTCAAACTCAATTGTGTCTTTTGTTGCACAAGTTGAACGAGACAAGAACATGTCACCGTTTGACATGTCTTTAAATACTACCGGACGGTAGTTTTCTGGATGAATGCCTTTTTTCATTTCAGTATATACTTTATTATTGTTATTATTTACGTTTTGGTAAACTATTGTGTAATGGTTGTTTCGGACTGCAAAGATATGCCTTTTATTTGAAATAGAAAAGAATCTGCTTCTATTTTTTATGATAAACTCTTCTTCTTTTTTTATTTTGCTTTTATAAAGTATCGTATACATAATCTGTAGTACGATAAATATTTATTAATAGTGAAAAAAAATACTTTTCAAGCTCTATACTTCAACAATTATCGTTATTTTTGCATGCAGAAATTGATTCATTAACATTATAAATTTTATAACGATGGTTAATTACAAAGATTTAGGCTTGGTAAACACTAGAGATATGTTTGCTAGAGCTATCAAAGGTGGATATGCTATCCCGGCTTTCAACTTCAATAATATGGAGCAGATGCAGGCTATCATCAAGGCTGCAGTTGAAACTAAATCTCCGGTTATTTTGCAGGTATCTAAAGGTGCTCGTCAGTATGCTAACGCTACTTTGTTGCGTTACATGGCTCAGG
>Red_p1__coassemble_212_pt1 | contig 35555 bp, 27 predicted proteins | sample Red_p1__metabat2_high_PE_030 | metagenome-assembled genome bin Red_p1
AGGAGGTATTGGTATCTCCGAAGCCGCTAAATCTTTAGTTTAGCGGTAGTTCACTTAGAAAGAAATTTCTGAATCAGTTTCTTACGTATTGGTTCATCATAGCACTTCAAGCATATATAAGCTAAAACAATACTTCCTATATATACGACAAGTGCCATCTGCCAAGCTTTGCCCAATGTATATAGTTTATGTTCTATCAGCCATGCATAAAACAAATACATCAATGGATAGTGAATAGCATATAATGGGAATGAAATATCTCCCAAAAATTTACATACTCGTGTGGATTTTCTATCTGTTGTTTTACCGGAAGCACCTATCCACACCAATGTTGGAAAAATCAAAGCAATACAAATCATTTCATAAACTCCATTCAAACAAACAGGTGAATTTCCTTCAATATAAGGTACACAGAAAAGAACAATCAAAACTATAGAGCAAATCCAAAAGGCTCCCTTTATAAATACGGGACGAAAATTACGGGACAGCAACATTCCTAAAGAAAATGGAAACAGCATTCGCAAAAGTCCTCCCCAAAAATTCATTCCATCTAGAGTCCAACCTACTCCAATCATACCATAACCTACTGCATCCGTCAAAGCAAACCATGCCAGTCCAGCACCTGTCAGTGCTACTAATGCAGTCAAAGCTTTGTTAGAAAGCCGATGTATAAACAAAGCATACAGAATATTGCCTATGTATTCAAAGAAAAGTGACCAGCTGGGACCATTAAGAGAAAACATTTCTCCATTACCGCGCACATCATAACCAACTCCCGGTACTGCAGGTATAAAAAACATGGTACAAAGCAAAGCAAGCATAACCCATGAAGTTGCAACATGAGTTCCATCCCATTGTACGCTACCTTGGATAAAATAAGTTATGGTTCCTAATGCTGCTCCCATAACAATCATCGGATGCAAACGGATTAAACGCCTTTTAAAGAAATTTCCAAGTGTCAGGTTTTTATTCCAACGGTCATCATAAGCATAACCTATCACAAAACCAGAAAGAATAAAAAAGAAATCCACAGCCAGATAGCCATGATTGATAGTTGTAATAAATGTTCCCCCTGCAGCAAAAGAAAATCCCTCGAAAATATGGTAAAAAACAACCAGTAATGCTGCTACACCTCGCAAGCCATCCAACAGCTCATAATGAGGTTTAGAGTCTGCAAAAGCAGTAGATGATAGTAATGTTGACATCGATATGAGTTTTATAATAATTCGGATATTAAAAAATACGGTCTCGTTGTCATCGCGCAATGACAGGCAAAGATAGGCTGTAATAATTAATTTTCATTTGACCTACGACAAATTCGAACATTTTTCTATTTTCTTTTTAAGACAAAAAGAGCTTGTTTTCCTAAAAAGAAAACAAGCTCACATTTATTTCTTACTGCAGAAGTACAGTTTTATTGTTTCATCAGATAGCTTTTGAAAGAAGCAAAATCCTTTTCCATGGGAACGCTTTCCTTCTTACCTTTCATAAAGGCTTGAAGCTTTTCGGGTATCTGAACCTCTACACCAATAATAGATTCTACAGTCTGCAGGAATTTTGCCGGATGGGCTGTTTCCAAGAATACTCCGGTTTCTCCCGATTGCAACTGTTCTGCAAGTGCCCTATATCCACATGCTCCATGTGGGTCTAACAAATATCCAGTTTCATTGTATACAGCCTGTACGGTCTCACGAATCTGTTCGTCTGTATAAGCCTCTCCGCTTATCTCCTTCGTTATAGCCTCATGGCTTCCTCCGTAAAGGTCATAAATTCGGGCAAAATTACTAGGATCACCCACATCCATAGCATTGGCAATGGTAGCTACAGATGATTTCGGTGAATAAACACCAGTCTTGAGGTATTGATAGAAAATATCATTCCGATTGTTGGCTGCGATGAAACGCTTAACAGGCAATCCCATACACTTACCAAACAAACCTGCTGTTATGTTTCCAAAGTTTCCACTAGGTACACATATTACCAGATTATCGGCTTTACCCAACTTTTTCATCTGTGCATAAGCATAGAAATAATAAAATGCCTGAGGCAGGAAGCGGGCAACATTGATGGAGTTTGCAGAAGTAAGCTGCATATGCTCATTCAGTTCTTTATCCATAAATGCACTCTTAACTAATGCCTGACAATCGTCAAAAGTTCCGTTTATCTCGATAGCCGTAATGTTATTACCCAGTGTAGTGAATTGTTTTTCCTGGATTTCACTCACCTTGCCTTTAGGATATAAGACATAAACATGAATGCCTTCTACTCCTAAAAAACCGTTGGCTACAGCACTTCCGGTATCACCCGAAGTAGCAACCAACACATTTACCTGCTTCTTACCTTCCTTACGGATAAAGTATCCCAGCAAACGGGCCATAAAACGTGCACCAACATCTTTAAATGCAAGTGTAGGTCCATGAAATAATTCCAACGAATAGATGCCATCTTTCACTTTAACTGCAGGCACATCAAAACTCAAAGTATCATAAACAATCTGTTTCAAAGTTTCTGCCGGAATATCACTTCCAAAGAAAGCATCGGCTACACGATAAGCTATCTCCTGAAACGACAGCTTATCAATCTCATCGAAAAACGAAACAGGAAGTTTCATTATTTCTGCAGGCATATACAAACCACGGTCTGCAGCAAGTCCTTTTACGACAGCTTCTTCCAATGTCGCATCTGGAGCATTTTTGTTGGTACTATAGTATTTCATAATATCATTCTATCATTAAAGGTATTTCAAATTTTCATAAACTCATTCATAAACTGGTCCTTTTCCAAAGTTCCGTATCCTCCCTGACGACAAGCTACTTCATCGTAACATTGTACTTCATCGGATTCAATACCCGGATAATAAATCAAAAAAGGAACAGGCTCTGCCGTGTGTGTACGATGCTCACAAGGAGTAGGATGGTCTGGTAAGACAGCAATAGCAACCGGTTCATCCCAGTTTTTTACGGCTTCATAAATTGGCCCGATTGCTCTTTTATCCAAATATTCGATTGTCTTCAGCTTTAAATCTATGTTTCCCTCGTGTCCCGCTTCATCACTTGCCTCAACATGAAGGTAAACAAAGTCATTTTCTTTCAAAGCCGCAATAGCAACCTGTGCCTTACCTTCATAATTCGTAGTATAAAGTCCGGTAGCCCCTTCCACATCTATACATTTCAGTCCGGCATAATGACCGATTCCACGAATCAAGTCGACTGCCGTAATAACAGCACCCGAACGGATTGACGGATACTTCTGCGACAAAAGCTCCATCTTTGGACGGTACCCCGGACTCCAAGGCCAAATACTGTTAGCCGGATCTTTTCCTTCAGCTACACGTTTTAAATTGACTGGATGTGTTGCCAGCAATTCCTGTGATTTCAAAATCAAAGTATTCAACAATTCGGCTGTAGACTGAGCCTCAGGACAATCTGCTTTCACCATATTCTGCCGGAATGGCTGCATCGGGATATCATGGGGGGGAACACAAGACACCCGTTTGTCGCCTCCTTTGATAACCAGCAGATGCCGATACTGAACTCCCGTATAAAAATGGATCCGTTCCGTTGCCAGATGCTGATTCAAAAACTGTATCAGCTCATCTGCTTCATCAGTTGTAATATGACCTGCCGAATGATTCTTGAGTGTCTCTCCTTCCACACAGATAATATTACAGCGCATAGCCATATCACCGGGTTCAAGCTCCACACCTATACTGGCAGCTTCAAGCACTCCCCTTCCCTCGTACACTTTATACAAATCATAACCCATTACAGACATATTAGCGACTTCACTTCCAGGGTGAAATCCATCTGCTACAGTCTTCAGCATACCTGTACGTCCCATACGCGCCAGCAAATCCATGTAAGGAGTTTCGGCGTATTGCAATAGTGTCTTGTTTCCTAAGGCAGGTACAGCCCAGTCAGCCATACCATCGCCTAAAATAATGATGTGTTTCATATTGTACAAAGATTAATGTAAAACTTTGTTTGTCAGATATTAGCAATCCGCATGATGTCGGCAAAGACACCGGCAGCCGTAACACTGGCACCGGCACCATAGCCCTGAATCAACATCGGATATTCTCTATAGCGTTCTGTTGTAAGCAGAATTATATTATTACTACCTTCCAAATTGTAGAAAGGATGTTCCGGTGTAACTTCCTGCAAAGAAACCGAACCTTTACCGTCTTCAAAACGAGCTACAAAACGCCAGCGTTTGTTTCCTGCCTCCAGCACCTTACGACGTTCTTCAAACTCTGCATCCAACTCCGGAATACGTTTCCAGAAATCATCCAGTGTACCCTCAAAATAACTGTCTGGAATGAAAAGGTGTTTTTCTACATCTTCCTGATTCAACAGATAGCCAGCCTCACGAGCCAATATGACCAGTTTACGAATAACATCCTTACCACACAAGTCAATACGCGGATCGGGTTCAGAATATCCCTGTTCTTTTGCCTGATGAATAGCCTGGCTCAGCGACAAGTCTGCACTGATTTTATTGAATATGAAATTCAGCGTACCGCTAAGAACAGCTTCTATACGCAGAATCTTATCTCCACTGGTGATAAGGTCGTTCATTGTACTGATAACAGGCAAACCGGCACCTACATTGGTTTCGAAAAGATATTTCACACCACGCAAACGGGCTATCGATTTCAGCTCGGAATAAATTGCATAATCAGACGAAGCCGCAATCTTATTCGCTGCAACAACCGAAATATTATGACTAAGGAATTCTTTATATAATGCCGCAATATCCGCACTCGCAGTACAGTCTACAAATACAGAGTTAAAGATATTCATACCAATAATCTCGTCATGCAGTACTTGTGGAGAAGATGGCATACCCTGCTCTTCCAAAATTTGTCGATAATTACTCAGGTCAATGCCTCGGCGCGTAAAATAAGCCTGATGTCCGTTGGCTATACCAACCACCCGCAACTTCAGTCCACGTTCCAGCATCAGTTTTTCCTGCTGACTCTTGATTTGGTCTATCAAACTGTGACCTACCGTACCGATACCACAAATAAACAGATTCAGTACCTGATACTCCGATAAGAAGAAGGAATCATGAATAACATTCAGTGTCTTTCGAAGTGACGAACCGTTTACCACAAACGAGATATTGGTTTCCGAAGCACCCTGTGCACAAGCTATCACGTTAATTCCGTTACGGCCCAATGTTCCGAACAGTTTTCCGGCAATGCCCGGTGTATGTTTCATGTTCTCACCTACAATAGCCACAGTAGCCAGTCCGCCTTCTGCTTTCATCGGACTGATTTCCCCCATTTCAATCTCTTTGGCAAACTCCTCATCCAACACCTTGCAAGCCAGTTCGGCATCTTCATTCCGCACTCCAATGGAAGTTGAATTTTCAGAAGAAGCCTGTGAAACCAAGAACACACTGATTCCATTTTCGGCCAATGTTTTGAAAATACGGTAATTCACTCCAATTACTCCTACCATCCCCAAACCAGTCATAGTTATCAGACAGGTATTGTTAATAGAAGAAATACCCTTGATGGGTTTAGAGAAGTGATCAGCATCCTGCTTCACAATGGTACCGAGAGCTTCTGGGTTAAACGTATTCTTAATAAGAATAGGAATGTTTTTATGACACACCGGATAAATAGTTGGCGGATAAACAACCTTGGCACCAAAGTTACACAATTCCATTGCCTCCACATAAGACAATTCTGTAATAGGGTAAGCCGTACTGATTACCTTCGGGTCAGCAGTCATAAAACCATCCACATCTGTCCAAATCTCCAAGATATCAGCATCCAGTGCTGCTGCAATAATAGAAGCAGTGTAATCAGAGCCACCACGCCCCAGATTGGTAACCTCACCCGTATGTTTATCTGTCGAAATAAATCCGGGAACCATTGCTACCTTTGGCAGTTCTTTAAAGGTCTCTCTCACCAGCTGATTAGTCAGTTCGGAATCCAGTATGTGTTTATTATGCTTCTTTTCAGTCTTGATAAATGTTCTGGAATCATACCACACAGCATCTTTGATTAAGACAGCGGCAATGGCAGAAGACAGGCGTTCACCATAACTTACAATCGTAGCCGAGGTTTTCGGAGAAAGGTCACGAATAAGGAATATACCTTGAAAAATATCTTTAAGTTCGCTGAGCAACTCGTTTACCAGTTCAAGCAAATCTTCACGCTCCTTGCAGGCAGGAATCAGCGTATACACCATTTCGATGTGCCGGTTTATAATTTCCTTCATCTCCTTCTCGTACGCCGAATCGCCAGCAGCAGCCATTTTCGAAGTGTTTATCAGTTTATCGGTAATACCTCCCAATGCAGATACAACAACAATCACATTGTCGTCTACCGATTCTACAATTTTTTTTACACTCAACATACTGCTCACAGAGCCCACAGATGAACCGCCAAATTTCAATACTTTCATGATTCCAGAATATTTATAGCCTCTGCACACAGAAAGACTTACAACTTCCGGCTACAGAGAACAGAATTTGATAAAAAAGAATATAGATATAAAAAAGAAGCCTACGTCCATAGGCGTGTATCACGTAGAAACACATATATACTATCCTTAACCCCGAGGGGTCATCCCGGCAGTAGCAGTGATGGTAAACATTGTCCCCATCCCGGTCATATTGATATGAAGATAGTATTCAGTCATAAATTATTGTTTAACTGGAAGCAAATATAGGAACATTTTTCTATAATCCATGAAGTTTCAGCTTTTTTTTGAGCAAAAGCATGGAAATATCAACATTTTCCTGACAGACGATGCAGGAATAAGGCTTTTTTATATCTTTGCTGAAATAAGAACATTGGTAATAGAATACATAATCATGGCAAAAGAAAAAACGGTTTATATCTGTACAAACTGTGGATACGATTCTCCTAAATGGGCAGGGAAATGCCCTTCGTGTGGTGCATGGAATACTTTTACAGAAGAGGTTCTGCGTAAAGCACCATCCGTAAACCGGAATGTCGCGTTCAGTTCCGAAAAAATGGGAACTAAGCCGCAAGTCCTTAAAGAAATTGTATCGGGTGACGAACAGCGCATCGACTTGCATGATGATGAACTGAACAGGGTATTGGGAGGCGGACTGGTAAAAGGATCGCTAACGCTGATTGGAGGTGAACCGGGCATCGGAAAGTCTACACTTGTACTACAAACCGTACTGCGCCTGCATGATCAAAAGGTATTATACATTTCAGGAGAAGAAAGTGCACGACAGCTTAAATTGCGTGCCGACCGTATCCCTCACACAGAGTCCAACTGTCTCATTGCATGCGAAACTTCTCTGGAACAAATCTTTACACATATCAAGAACACTGCTCCCGATTTGGTTATCATCGATTCTATTCAGACAATTTCAACAGAAAACATTGACTCCTCACCGGGCAGTTTGGTCCAAGTCAGAGAATGTTCGGCTTCCATTTTAAAGTTTGCCAAAGAAAGTGGAACACCGGTTATTCTGATCGGACATATTAATAAGGAAGGAAGCATAGCCGGCCCTAAGGTACTGGAGCACATTGTGGACACCGTATTGCAGTTCGAAGGCGACCAGCATTATATGTACCGTATCCTCCGCAGCATCAAAAACCGATTTGGAAGTACAGCCGAACTAGGTATTTACGAAATGCGGCAAGACGGACTGAGACAGGTAAGTAACCCATCCGAGTTATTACTGACCCAAGACCTGGAAGGCATGAGTGGTACGGCCATAGCCTGCGCCATGGAAGGAATACGTCCTTTTCTGATTGAAGTCCAGGCACTGGTAAGTACAGCCGCATACGGTATGCCGCAACGTTCGGCTACCGGATTCGACTTAAGACGTATGAACATGCTGCTGGCTGTTCTTGAGAAAAGAGTCGGCTTCAAGTTATCTCAAAAAGATGTCTTTCTCAACATCGCCGGAGGCCTGAAAGTGAACGACCCGGCCATCGACCTGTCTGTTATCAGCGCCATTCTGTCAAGCAATATGGACACTGAGATAGAAACCGGTGTCTGTATGACTGGCGAGGTAGGACTTAGTGGAGAAATCCGTCCCGTAAACCGCATTGAACAGCGTATTGCCGAAGCTGAGAAGTTGGGATTCAAACAGATACTTATCCCCAAACAGAACCTGCAAGGGCTGAATACAAAGAACATTCAAATCGAACTAATTCCTGTAAGAAAAGTAGAAGAGGCTTTCAGGCAATTATTTGGATAGAAAAAAATGCATAGCTCCAACATTTTTCCACAAAATATATATCTTTGCCGCAAAATGCATTATAGACGAAAAACACAACTAATTTCTATGAAAAAAAGAGGTATCTTCAAACTACTTTTGCTGGCAGGATGTATGGGATGTTCCATACACGCAGCGCAGGCACAGGTAGAGCTTGTTAAAGAAGGAAAAAGTTCTTCGAAAATTATTATTACAGAATCCAACCGTGTAAATCAGACTGCAGCCAACATTCTGCAAGATGTTATTCAGCGAATCAGTGGTTGCCAGCTTGAAATCAAACAAGGTAAAAAAGCCCAAAAAGGTGACATCGTCATCGGAGGCGAAGCGCCATCCAATGTAAAGAGTGACGGATTTCACCTTTCTACCACCGATGGTACTGTCCGCATCAGCGGTAAAGACAACGGAGCTGCATACGGTGCTGTGACCTTATTGGAAAAAGAATGGGGAGTAAACTATTGGGGAGAAGGTCAGTTTGACATTGTCCCTCAGAAAAACCTGTCTTTGCCTGCAATGGATACAACCGACAACCCGTCTTTCCGCTACAGACAAACTCAGTTTTATACCTTGCCCAAAGATACTTTATATAAATGGTGGTATCGGTTGGAAGAACCGTACGAAGCCTTTGCTGCCAATTACTGGGTACATACTTTCGATAAGCTTTTGCCTTCGGACGTATACGGCAAGACACATCCCGAATACTATGCTTATTTCAAGGGAAAGCGCCATCCGGGAAAAGCCAGCCAGTGGTGTCTGACAAATCCCGAAGTACTGGAAATCGTGGCTGCACGTATCGACTCCATATTCAAGGCGAATCCCGACCAGAAACTCATCTGCGTAAGTCAGAACGATGGAAACTATACCAACTGCACCTGCCCTTCGTGCAAGAAGATTGACGATGAAGAAGGAAGTTTCTCGGGAAGTCTCATCCACTTTATCAACAAACTGGCAGCCCGATTCCCCGACAAGGAAATTGCAACCCTGGCCTATCTGTACACCATGAACCCTCCTAAGAACATCAAGCCACTGCCTAATGTTGTTATCATGTTGTGCGACATTGACTGCAAGAGAGAGGTAGCACTTACGGAAAATGCCAGCGGACAATACTTCATGAAAGCTTTGGAAGGCTGGTCTGCCATCAGCAACAACCTGTTTGTATGGGATTATGGAATCAACTTCGACAACTATTTGTCTCCGTTCCCGAACTTCCATATTCTGCAGCCCAATATACGCACGTTCCGCGACCATCATGTAAACATGCATTTCTCGCAAATAGCCAGCAACCGCGGAGGCGATTTTGCAGAACTCCGCACTTATCTGGTTTCAAAGTTAATGTGGAATCCGGACATCGATGTAGATGCAACCATGCAATTCTTCCTGAATCATTATTACGGAGAAGCCGGACATTATATTTACCGCTATCTGAAAATGATTGAAGGAGCCCTGATGGGAAGCAACAAAGAACTGTGGATTTACGATTCACCAGTCACTCACAAGCAAGGTATGCTGAAACCGGTATTGCTAAAACGCTATCAAGAGTTATTCGATGCAGCCGAAAAAGCTGTAGCAGACAATCCTGTTTATCTGGACCGCGTACAGCGCAGCCGCTTACCATTGCTTTACTCCGAACTGGAAATCTTACGTACAGAAAATGAGAAAGATTATAAAGTAGTGAACGAAAAACTGAACTATTTTGAACAGCAAGTAAAGAAATTCAAAGTTCCCACACTGAACGAAAGGAGTAACTCTCCGGTAGAATACTGTGAGCTATACCGTAAACGCTATATGCCGTCTGCCGAGAAGAATCTGGCTGCCAATGCTAAAATAACCTTCCTTACCCAACCCACCAGCGAGCGTTACCAGAAACTGGGACAAACGGCACTGACCGACGGTCTGTTTGGAGGCGCCACATACCAGGACAGTTGGGTAGGCTGGGAAGGCATAGACGGTTCGTTCATCGTTGATTTGGGCGAAGTCAAAAACATCAGCAGCATAGAAACCGACTTCCTGCATCAGGTAGGTGCATGGATTTTGCTTCCTAAACAAGTGAATTACTCGTACTCTTCGGATGGTAAAACCTATACAAACTGGGATAGCATAAAAATTCCGGAAGAACGTCTGGGTACTGTCCGGTTCGAAGGAGTAAAAGCACAATCCGGTCAGGCATTTCCTGCCCGATATATCAAAGTAGAGGTTATCGGAACTAAAGTCTGTCCTACCTGGCACTATGGTGTAGGACATCCTTGCTGGTTCTTCATCGACGAAGTCACTGTAAAATAAAAATAAACTTAAAAGCTGCCTCCACGCAAGTTGGGGCAGCTTTTTTTGCATATATATCCACAAGGATTTTCTATCTTTGCACACAAATCATTAAGACCTACATTTATGATCAGCGAATACCAACTACGCGTTCTGCCCGAACAGGCAGCCAACGAACAAGCTCTAAAACGTTACATCAGCAAAGAAAAGGGAATGGATATACGCACCATCTACGGTTTGCGTATTCTCAAAAAAAGTATCGATGCACGCCAGCGCACCATCTTTGTAAATGTTAAAGTAAGGGTTTACATCAACGAGCAGCCTCAGGAAGAAGAATTCACTACGACTGTCTATAACAACGTCGAAGGCAAACAGCCTGTCATTGTAGTTGGTGCCGGTCCGGGAGGACTCTTTGCTGCATTAAAGCTGATAGAATTAGGATTCCGTCCCATCGTTGTAGAACGCGGAAAGAATGTACGCGACCGCAAGTTAGATTTAGCCAAAATCAGCAAAGACCACAAAGTCAATCCGGAATCGAATTACAGCTTCGGAGAAGGTGGTGCCGGTGCCTACTCCGACGGCAAGCTTTATACACGAAGCAAGAAAAGAGGAAATGTAGACAAGATTCTGAATGTATTTTGTCAGCACGGTGCCAGTACTTCCATTCTTGTAGATGCCCATCCGCACATCGGAACAGACAAGCTGCCGCGTGTCATCGAGAACATGCGCAATACCATTCTGCAGTGCGGCGGTGAGGTACATTTTGAAACCCGGATGGATGCGCTGATTCTGGAAAACAATAAAGTGTGCGGTATCGAAACCCAAAATGGCAAGGTTTTCTACGGCCCTGTGATTCTGGCTACCGGACATTCTGCCCGCGATGTATACCGTTGGCTGTATGCTCATGGAGTACAGATGGAAGCAAAAGGTATTGCTGTGGGAGTACGTCTGGAACACCCATCGAAATTGATAGATCAGATTCAGTATCATAATAAAGAAGGACGCGGTAAATATTTACCGGCAGCCGAATACAGTTTCGTACAACAAGTCGAAGGTCGTGGTGTATACAGCTTCTGCATGTGTCCCGGTGGCTTTGTAGTTCCTGCAGCCAGCGGTCCGCACCAGTTGGTCGTAAACGGAATGAGCCCTAGTAACCGTGGTACCCAATGGAGTAACTCGGGAATGGTAGTAGAAATACGTCCGGAGGATTTGCTGAATCCGGCTCTCCAGTCCGAAGCAGGCGAAGCATACCCAGATTCTGCAGAATCGGAAACAGAAGCCTTGATACAAGCTTCCGGCAAAATGAGTGAAGGCAACATACACACCCTAGCCATGATGCGTTTTCAAGAAAAAATGGAACAGGCATGCTGGCTGCAGGGTAACATGAGGCAGACGGCACCTTCGCAGAGAATGGTCGACTTTACCCGAAAGAAATTGAGCTTCGACCTCCCGGACAGTTCATACAGTCCCGGCCTCATCTCGTCTCCTTTGCACTTTTGGATGCCTCCGTTCATCAGCGAAAGACTGAGCAAGGGATTCCAGCTTTTCGGAAAAAGTTCGCATGGCTTCCTCACCAATGAAGCAGTCCTTATTGCAACAGAAACCCGCACCTCTGCTCCCGTAAGAATCGTACGTGATAACGAAACCTTGCAGCATGTCACAATCGAGGGACTTTTCCCCTGCGGTGAAGGTGCCGGCTATGCAGGCGGCATTGTCTCGGCCGGTGTAGATGGTGAAAGATGTGCCGAAGCTGCTGCAGCTTATTTACAACGTATTTAAAGGTTTGTTGACATGACTCCCGAAATTGCCATATTAGAAAAGAATACCTTGACAGCTTTAGGACTCCGCACCATTCTGGAGGAGCTGATTCCGGAAGTTGTCATCCGGACTTTTCCCTGTTTTGAGTCTCTGATAGACGATACACCGGACATGTATGCACATTATTTTGTTTCGGCACAAATCTACTTTGAGCATTCTACTTTTTTTCTGGAAAGAAAACCTAAAACCATTGTGCTTTCCAGTGCAGAAACAGCCCAACTGAACGGTGTACCCACCCTAAACACCAGTCTTCCGCAAGATAAACTGATAAAGGCTTTCATACGGATGCGACAATACGGCCACGAGCAGACACACCATCCGGTAAAGACCATTCCCACTGAGACGGAACGTGAGCTGTCGCCACGCGAGATAGAAGTGCTGATACTGATAACCAAAGGACTTATCAACAAAGAAATAGCCTACAAACTGAATATCAGTCTGACAACCGTTATTTCACACCGGAAGAAAATCACCGAGAAATTGGGTATCAAATCAGCTTCGGGACTGGCTATCTATGCCGTAATGAATGGCTATATCGAAGCAGACCGTGTATAAAAATCACACAGAATCCTAATAAATGAGGATTGCACGTTTTTTCCGTTTGCTATTACTTTGCAGCCGAATTACTAAATACATAAATGAGAATGAAAAGACGTACAATCCTTACCCCACTGCTGGCCACCGTAGCAGGAAGTGCCTTGGCTTTTCCTACCGAAACGGCTAGTATTACGCCCAAGGATACCACTAAGGTTATTGATATAGAAGAAGTAGTCATCATTGCTACTCCGAAAGAAAACAACCGTTTGAGACAACAACCCATCTCGGCAACATCTCTGTCGCAACACGAGATGCAGAGCAATGCCGTTACTTCAGTAAAGTCACTGTCCAGTCTGGTGCCCAACCTGTTTATCCCTGATTACGGTTCAAAACTGACAACATCCGTATATGTACGCGGTATAGGTTCGCGCATCAATACTCCGGCAGTGGGACTGTATGTCGACAATATTCCGTTTATCGACAAGTCTGCTTTCGATTTCAACTATTCTGATATCGAGCGTATCGACGTAATGCGTGGGCCCCAAGGAACACTTTACGGACGCAACACTATGGGCGGACTGATACGTGTCTTTACAAAATCCCCCTTCACATACCAAGGTACAGACCTGCGTCTAGGAGCTGCTACCTACAACGACTACAAGGCTTCTTTGACACACTATCACCGTGTTTCCGAAAAGTTTGCTTTCTCTACCGGCTTCTTTTACGAGCATGAAGGCGGTTTTTTCAAAAATACTGCCCGCAACAACGAACGCATCGACAAAAGCGATGAATTCGGAGGAAGAGTCCGTGCCATCTATCTGCCCAATGAAAATCTGAAACTGGACTTCACGCTGAATTACGAATATACCAACCAGGGAGGCTATCCCTACGAATATACCGGTGTAGTGAGTGGAGAAGAAGATCGGGCAGAACACATCGGTTCGGTTTCCTACAACAGTGCCAGCGGATACAAACGTAACCTGATTAACGGAGGTCTGAATCTCGAACATCAGGCCGACAATTTCATTCTGAGCAGTGTTACCGGATTCCAATATCTGTATGACCAGATGAATCTGGACCAGGATTTCACAGAACGTGACATCTATACCATGATTCAGAAACAAAACTCCAAAACACTGAATCAGGAAATTGTCTTCAAGTCGAAACCCGGCAGACGCTGGCAATGGACAACCGGTGCCAGTGGCTTTTACCAGTGGCTTGGCACAGAAGCCCCTGTAACCTTCCAGCAGGACGGTGTAAAGGATATCATCGAAGGAAATGTAAACAGCATCTTCCCCTCCGGAAACCCGGCAGCTCCAAGCCTGCACCTTACAGTAAACAATGCAACACTTCCGGTACCAGGAACATTTGATACTCCGGTACTGAACGGAGCCGTCTATCACCAGTCTACCATCAACGACATTCTGATTGAAGGACTGTCGTTCACAGCAGGTCTGCGTCTGGATTATGAAAAGATTAAAATGGACTATAATTCAGGATGCGACATGAATTTCGATTTCAAGATGGCAATGGGAATGATGCAGATGGAAAGCAAGAACCTGCAGGCCGTAAGCTCATTTATAGGAAAAGAGTCTACAGACTACTTGCAATTGCTTCCGAAGTTTACCTTGCAATATGCATGGAACAAGCAAAACAATGTCTATGCCACTGTAACCAAGGGATACCGTTCGGGAGGATACAACATCCAGATGTTCTCCGACCTGATTCAAGGTTCATTGAGAAATGCAATGATTGACGCATTGGCTGCCGACCCTAAATTCGGAGCTTTTGCTTCCATGTTTGAGAAGTTTAAAACCGAGCCTGCGTCTATACGTGATGCTGTGCTCTACAAGCCTGAATATTCATGGAACTATGAGGTAGGAACCCACCTGACATTGTTCAACGGTAAGTTACAGGCCGATTTGGCTGCTTTCTACATGGATACCCATAACCAGCAGATTTCACGTTTTGCCCAGAGTGGTCTGGGACGTATCACCGTCAATGCAGGTAAGAGCCGTAGCCTGGGAGCCGAAGCCGCTATACGTGCACAAATTACAGATGCATTCAGTCTGAATGGAAACTACGGATATACCTATGCCACCTTTACCGACTATGCAGTAAGTGAAACGGTGAACTACAACGGCAACTATGTTCCTTTCGTTCCGAAACATACGTTCAACGTAGGCGGACAGTATATCTTCAGCCTGAACAAAGGTGCCTGGCTGGACAACATTACGCTGAATGCCAATTATAAAGCAGCCGGAAGAATTTACTGGACCGAACAGAACAATGCAAATCAGGCTCTTTACGGTACGCTAAACGGAAGAGTCAGCCTCAACAAAGGAAACGGACAGATTGCCTTCTGGGTAAACAATGCCTTGAACAAAGATTACCAGGCTTTCTATTTTGAAACCATGAACCGCGGATTTGCCCAGCAAGGCAGACCGGTACAGGCTGGTATCGAAATCCGTTGCCGATTCTAAACTCTGAGAAGATCAGTTTTTATTTTTCATATAAAAATCCCCTTTACCGCTTGCTTTATCCATGTCGGGCAACGGTAAAAGGGGATTTTCTATTTATTCAGAGTTCCACAATGCGGACATCTGCCTTTATGTCTGAGTTTGGCTCCACAGGCTCCGCATACATACAGGTATCTGCCGGAAAAAAAGAACCAGTAAATACAAACTGCTGTATAAAGCAAACAGCAGAAAACAGCCAGTATACACCAAACACTGGTAAAGAAAGTATACAGGAAAATACAGAACGAGCCCAAGCCCAACAGATAGTACACAACGACCTTGAAAGTAGCCTGATTCAGCAAATCATCCACAGTAGCTATGGAGAAAAGGAAAATCAGCCAAACACACCCGATAAATCCTCCCAACAGCCCAGAATGTCCGAAAGGATTGATGGAAGGATGGAAATAGTAGCGTTCCCATATATCCGGATAGTATGTCTGCAATACATTATATAAAGTAGCTGCTATAACCAACAGCCACGACAGCCATACAGACAGCGATTTATCCACATAATGGAAACCCTTCAACAGTATTTTCCGTTTCACCACCGCACGCAGCAGCGACAAAAAGAAAAAGAACCCCAGAATCAGTATGAACGGCACGGTGTGCGAATGGCTGAACCAGTGAATGCATTGCGAAACCGGGTCGACAGGCACTACAGCTTCCAGCAATTTATCCTTTTGCAGCCACCCTATCGTTTCCTGGTCGCGGGCTACCTTCACCCATATCGAATCGGCAGAGCCGGAAGAAACGACCGACAAATCGGCCGTAACCAGCAAATCGCCTTTCTTCACGACAACCGAATCATTAAAAGGATATTGCAGCAGCCAGAGTGAATCTGCCAGTACCAGAAAGTTATCATTCAGCGAAAACGATACATGAAAATTTTCGTAAACAGAATCGGCTACAGCCTTCTCCTCTATCTGCCTGATACGTTCTGCATCATTGTCTCCCCCATGCCTGTAACAGGCGGTAACTGCACACAGGCACAGAAACAGAACTACCAACTGACGGAACAACTTCATAAGCACATTTTATTCTGCTACCGCCAACACCTTCATCTGACAGTTCTTGCAATCAAACTGCAACTGGAATTTGCGGCTGTCCCCACTTACCAGATAATAGGGTTCTTTGAAAGTAGAACGCACCTTATGATGAACAGGGCACCAGCCCATGCTGTAGCGCAAACAATGCTTGCAAAACATCAGAACAGCTTGCTGCGGAGCTTCCTTTTCAAAAGCAGGTGCAATGCGCCCTACCCCATGTGCACGATAAAACGAAAAAGCTTCCCGATTCATCACATTGCCCAGATACGTAAGCTCTTTGGCAGGAAAGGCATGAGCCGTTTCCTTCATCAGCACCCGTTCATACGGATAATTCATTGTGCGGGCTTCGAGCAGTTTGTCGATAGCCTGTCTGCGCATCTCGGCAACCTCGGAAGACGGAATAAACCAGTTGTCCGACAAATTGATGTCGATGCGTTCTGCATCGAACGGCGTATTGCCCAACTTGCCCAACTGTTTCTTCAGATTTTCTTCCTGAGGCGAACGTGCCGGCTCTTTCTGACGGGGAAAAGCAAGACTGATGCGTACATCATCTTCATCGGCAACCGAAAGTGTGAAGCCAAACTCATTCTCGGCAAGCTCCATGGCAATACGGATTTTCCGTTCAGCCGATTTTTTCTGCATCACCCGTTCAAACTCCTGGTCAAAATTCCGGTAAAGTCGGGTTTTGGGACGAATTCGAGGCATTTCCTGCGGATACAGTTTGTTGTTCTCCACCCGGTTTACGCGAAATCCCTGCAAGCGTCCCTGCTCGTCAAGATAGCAAAGGCCATCGCCATTGCTGAAAGGTTTCACACCGGCTACCGTCAGGTAATTGCCACGGATTTCTTTCACCGTACCCATTTCTTCGCCCAGCGATTTAGGCGTATTGAAAGAAAAAATCTCCGCATTGCGTCCACGTACAAAATAGTCTGTAAAACCACGGCTGAAGCTTTTGTCCAACTGAGGCGTAAACGACAATGCTACCTGACCTGAAGAAGCCCTGCGATATTCTTTCCGGTGTTTGAATATAGCATCCAGACGCTGTCTGTAGTAAGCCGTCACATTTTTCACATACGACACATCCTTCAGGCGCCCCTCTATCTTCAGCGAGGTAGCACCGGCATCCAGCAAGGCTTCCAGGTTATTGCTCTGGTTCATGTCTTTCAAAGACAAAAGATGCTTGTTCTTTGCTATGACCTTCCCCTCGGCATCAACCATATCAAAAGCAAGTCGGCAGAACTGTGCACACTCTCCACGGTTGGCACTCCGGCCGTAACAAGCCTGGCTCACGTAGCACTGGCCGCTGTAGCTCACGCACAGGGCACCGTGCACAAAAACCTCGAGCGGCGTATCCGGACAAGCCTCATGAATCTTCTTAATCTCGTCCAAAGTCAGCTCGCGCGCCAAAACCACCTGACGGAATCCGGCCTGGGCCAGAAAGCGGACTTTCTCCGGTGTACGGTTATCCATCTGTGTACTGGCATGCAAAGGGATAGGCGGCAAGTTGAGGCGGGTAATACCCATATCCTGCACGATTAACGCATCTACCCCAACTCGGTACAAATCCCAGATCATGGCTTCCGTTTCTTTTAATTCCTCATCCCGCAGAATGGTATTCACGGTCACATAGATACGAACCCGGTACAGATGGGCATACTTCACCAGCTCGGCAATATCTTCCAATGAATTGCCGGCCGCTGCGCGTGCTCCAAAACGCGGCGCACCAATATAAACAGCATCAGCGCCGTGGTTGACAGCTTCTATTCCACACTCCAGATTCTTTGCCGGAGCTAACAGTTCTATTGCACGTTGTCTGATCATTCTTATTTAATCTGATTAATGTCGTATGGAGTTTCCTGATATACATAATAGTTCAGCCAGTTAGAGAAAAGCAAATTGGCAACACTGCGCCAGCGAACCAACGGACCTTTATCGGGGTCATTGTCACGATAATAATTTACAGGCATGTCGATAGGAAGACCTGTATCCAAATCGCGGCGGTATTCCGTATCCAGTGTATAAGGCGAATACTCCGAATGGCCTGTCACATAGAATTCACGTCCGCCCCTTGCCATCACAATGTGTACGCCCGACTCTTCCGATTCGGAGATGACTGTCAGTTCGGGACACTTATCAATATCCTCGCGCCGCACTTCGGTATGGCGGCTATGCGGTACAAAAAAGACATCATCGAACCCTCTGAAAATAGGGAGTTTCTGCATTCCCTCGCAAATGCGGTGCTCGAAGATACCAAACATTTTCTTATCCAGCGCATATTTCGGAATGCCATAATGATGATAAAGTCCTGCCTGTGCAGCCCAGCAAATATAAAATGTAGAAGTAACATGGGAACGGGTCCAGTTGAAAATCTCCTGAATCTCACTCCAATAATTTACTTCCTCGAATGCCAGATGCTCTACAGGAGCTCCGGTTATAATCATTCCATCAAATTTTTCATCCCGCATCAGCTCAAAGTCACGATAGAAAGCCTTCATGTGCTCTATCGGGGTATTCTTCGAGGTATGACTTTTCAGTTTCATGAAACTGACTTCTATCTGCAAGGGAGAATTCGACAAAAGACGTATCAGGTCTGTTTCCGTCGTTATCTTCAGCGGCATCAGGTTCAAAACAACAATCTTCAGCGGACGGATATCCTGTGAAGAAGCCCGCGAGGTATCTATAACGAATATATTCTCCTCCTTTAATAAATCAATAGCAGGTAATTTATCGGGTAAATTTAATGGCATGTTTTTACTGTTTTATATTATTTGCCGGCAAAAATACGAAAAATTAATCGGAGTTGAATAAGCAGTTCCGGCCTATCTGTTGAAATCGTGCTTTTTCTCTCTAAAATAAAAGTATAAATATACAGTAAAAATACTATCCGATAATTTAAAAGCAAACCATAAGTTACTGTTTATTACATAGAACGCTGTTGAAATATCACTTTCACACATCCGGAAAAGTTTTCCGTATATTTTTTGTCCATTATTGGAAACATTTATAATTTCGCGCCGCAAAACAAGAAATGCAACTATCAATTCATAAGTAAACAGATGAAAATTATTCGAAGTATCCGCTCTTTTAACTTTATAAATGTTCCATGAGCATGTGTTTTTCAACGTTACAATTACAATTTTAATCGCATTTTTCGGATAACATCAATTTCAATTTACACATGTTTAAATTTATCACCATTATGTTCTGCGGTGCTTTAATCGGCTATCCGCTTAGAAACAAACGCGCCATTGGCAAGGTAGAGTCTTTCATTCAGATTGCAATTTGTCTGCTTCTTTATACTTTGGGAGTTTCCATCGGTACCAACAAGTTTATCATCGACAACATCGGTACGTTCTGCAGCCAGGCTGCCCTCATTGCAACCCTAAGTATCTGCGGAAGTTTATTTGCATCGTGGTTTATCTATAATGTTTTCTTTAAAAAAGACAGTTCAAATGAAAAGTAGTCTTCTTGTTTTAGTATTTTTCCTGTTGGGATGTGCCACCGGTATCAACGTCCCCACCAATATTGATATACATAGCGTTTCTGTTGTCATTCTGTACGTATTGATGCTGCTGGTAGGAATCAGCCTGGGAAGCAATAAAGAGATAAAGGAACTGAAACATGCATTGCGTCCTAAGGTGTTGCTGGTCCCCATAGCCACCGTAACCGGAACATTCATTTTTTCTGCATTGGCAGCCCTGCTGCTGAGCCAATGGAGTGTATTCGACTGTATGGCTGTAGGAAGCGGCTTTGCTTACTATTCGCTGTCGTCCATCCTGATTACGCAACTCAAAGAACCCAGTCTGGGCATGCAGCTGGCTACCGAACTGGGAACCATTGCCCTGCTGGCCAATATTTTCAGAGAAATGACCGCACTGCTGGGTGCACCGCTTATTTATAAATATTTCGGACGTCTGGGACCTATTGCGGCAGCAGGGGTAACATCAACCGATGTTTTGCTCCCTTCCATCACGAAATATTCCGGCAAGGAAATTATCCCTATTGCCATCATCCACGGGATACTGATCAATCTGAGTGTTCCGTTCTTTGTATCTATTTTCTGCAGACTCTAAGTAACTGATTTTTTGTCGGCACAAGTCTGCTTCATCATAAAAGAAATGTACTTTTATCATTGAAATAACAAACTTGCGGCATTCTTGTGCTGCAGGTTTGTCTCAGTTATGAAACAATAAAAGAAGAGGCATATCTTTGCTCAACCTGAGCTAGATATGCCCCTTCTTTAAATATGAGTATTTACAAATTTCTCAATCAGTCTACATAACGTTCGATAGTCTGAGCACGGTCAGGGCCTACAGAAACAATCTTGATAGGAGTAGCCAACTGTTCTTCCAGGAAGTTGATATAAGCATTGAATTCTTCCGGGAACTCGTCTTCGCTGGTCATCTTCGTCATATCAGTTTTCCATCCCGGCATTTCTACATATACAGGTTCTACACCTTCTGTAATGTCGTATGGGAAGTAATCGATTTCTTCACCGTTTACTTTGTAAGCTACACAAGCCTTGATGGTTTCGAAAGCATCCAATACATCGCTCTTCATCAAAATCAGCTGAGTAACGCCATTTACCATGATAGAGTAACGCAAAGCTACCAAGTCTACCCATCCGCAACGACGTTCACGACCGGTTACGGCTCCGTATTCATGACCCAAATCACGGATAGTCTTACCTGTTTCGTCGAACAATTCGGTTGGGAAAGGACCTGCACCTACACGTGTACAGTAAGCTTTCATGATACCATATACTTCACCAATCTTGTTAGGACCTAAGCCAAGACCTGTACAAGCTCCGGCACAGATGGTATTCGAAGAAGTTACGAAAGGATAAGAACCAAAGTCTACGTCCAGCATGGTACCCTGAGCACCTTCGCACAAAACGCTCTTGCCTTCTTTCAACAAGTTGTTAATTTCGTGCTCGCTGTCTACCAGGTGGAACTGACGCAAGTATTCGATACCTTCCATCCACTGTTTTTCCAGCTCAGTGATATCGTATTCATAATTCAGACTCTTCAGAATCTGTTCGTGTCTGGCTTTTGCCTTGGCATATTTTTCTTCGAAATTATGCAGAATATCACCAACGCGCAAACCGTTACGGCTTACCTTGTCTGTATAAGTAGGACCAATGCCCTTGCCTGTAGTACCCACTTTGGCATCTCCTTTGGCTGCCTCGTACGCAGCATCCAGAATGCGGTGTGTAGGCATAATCAGGTGTGCCTTCTTGGAAATATGCAAACGCTCTTTCAACGGATGGCCGCTTGCGTCCAAAGCCTCAGCTTCGGCCTTAAACAAAGACGGGTCCAAAACCACTCCGTTACCGATGATGTTTACCTTATCACCCTGGAATATACCAGAAGGGATAGAACGCAATACATATTTTTGTCCTTCAAACTCCAGTGTATGACCGGCATTGGGTCCACCTTGGAATCTGGCTACTACATCATAGCGGGGAGTCAGAACATCGACTACTTTACCCTTACCTTCATCACCCCACTGTAAACCTAACAAGACATCTACTTTCATGATTTCTAGTTTTTATTTATTCGTTTGTTTCTTTTTCTTTTTCGCTCCCATGCATTTACTGCACAGTCCATAAATATACAAAGAATAATGCGAAGCATAAAAACCTTTTAACTTTGTTTCAGCTATCGCTTTCTTCAATGCTTCGTCTTCATATTCTGTAACCTTGCGGCACTCTGTGCAAATAAGATGGTGGTGAGTTTCGTTATTGTATGAGCGTTCATACTGAGAAGTGTTTCCAAACTGATGCTTGATAACCAGTCCTGCATCTATAAGCAGAATAATAGTGTTATAGAGAGTGGCACGACTGACACGGAACTTCTCCTTTTCAGCCATGTAACTGTAAAGCTCGTCGATATCAAAATGCCCCTGAATGGAGTAGATAGTTTCGAGTATAGCGTAGCGTTCAGGTGTCTTTCGATGCCCGTTGGCCTGCAAGTACTCTGTCAGGACCTGCTTTACCGTATTTTTCACATTCTCTTCCATGATTTTATATCAGTTCAGCTGTCAAAGGTAAGCGTTTTTAAATGAATTTGAAAGTTTTATCCAAAGAATTATTCTATATCGTTCTTTATCTCTTGCACCAGGGATTGCACATCCGGACGGGACAGCTGCGATAAAGCGCCGAGAACCTTCTGTACCTTACGGGCATTCTCGCGCGACTGCTGGCCGTACTTGCGCAAAGCTGCCGAAGTTGCTTTCTGGATGCAAGAGGGTTCTGAGCCGATGGCAGCTACTGCCTGATCCAGAAACTCTGCTTCAGAACGCTCGTTTAGACGCATATCTTTCATGAAAAGACGGGCCATCAGTAAATAACCGCACAACTGGAAATAAGGTCTTTCGTCGGCTATCCACTGGAAAACTACGTCGGTAGCATAAGGCAGATGCTGGAACAGGTGCATGGTTACCTGCTCTGCCTGTTCGGGCATGCGCATGCTTTCAATCCAGATTTCGGCTATTTCCGGATAGAATGTATCAACCGGCTGAAGCATGGTTGCCAGAATCTGACATTCGCGGATGTTTTCTTTCCATAATGCTTGTGCCAGATCGTGGTTCTTTTCGTATTGGGATGCTATTTCTTTTAAGCGTGGTACCTCTATACCAAAAATCAGCTTGTAATCCATGCCTTTATCGCGCATGCTCTGAGAGATAACTCCATTCATGAACAAGCGGAATTTTCCTTTTATGTCTTTTATTATATCGTGTACTTCCATTATTTTATTGTCTATAGGTTAGAATAATCTTTACTGTATCTCAACATCTGCTCTGCATAGCCTTCTTCGTAAGAGATGGTGACATCGCTAATTTCACGTTCTGCATTCAGCACCGGTGTATAAACGGGATTGACAAAACCTTTATAAGGTGCAAGGTTCAACCGGCGGTAACGCTCCAGTACTTCACGATGCAAAACCGGGTCTATCTGAACTGCATAGCGTTCTACCAGGTTGCGGGCTGCTTCGTAGTCGCCTTCACTTTTTATCCGTTGGATTTCGGCAAGCAGTCGGCCAAACAGTGTACGTAGTTTTTCATAATCACGAATCACTACATAGGTTTTACCTTCCTTGCGCACCAGTTCTACGACAGCATCCTGCGCTCCGTTTTCCAACGCCCAGCGTGCTATAAGCTGACGGTTACGCATGTGTGCCTCTTCAATCTCGGCCCCGGGTTCAATACGTACCAGCTGCGTCATCAAGCCGTTCATCATAAAACCGTAATATTCGGCTTTATAGGCCTCAGCATCAGGAGTCAGTCCCAGCTCTACCATTTTAGAGTCAGGCAGGTAATACAGTCCAAACAAATCAGCCCGTGCTTCCTCAATCGTAGCACCGTAAGCTTTCAGTCCATCGGGGTCAACACCCGGCAAGAGTTTGCCCGAACCGTGTCCCAAGCATTCATGCAAGTCGGTATGCAAATCTCCTGTCAATTCAGCATACTTGTCCAGCAGTTGTTTCTCTTTCTCACTGTAAACAAACTCCTCACGGAAACCATTTCCCTTGGCTGCCTGACTATATGCAGAGGTAAGATTACCGATTGTCACGGATTTAGAGCCGTGTACACTCCGAATCCAGTTGGAGTTAGGAAGATTTATACCGATAGCCGATGCCGGATACAAGTCGCCTGCCAGAATGGCCGCAGTAATCACCTTGGCCGATACGCCTTTTACACATTCTTTCTTGAAACGGCTGTCTACCGGAGAATGGTCTTCAAACCATTGCGCATTCGAGCTGATGATTTCCGTGCGGCGGGTAGCCTCTACATCTTTAAAGTTGACAATGGACTCCCAGCTGGCTTTCATGCCTAACGGGTCGCCGTAGGTCTCGATGAAACCGTTCACAAAATCGACTTGTGATGCGGTATCTTCTACCCATAAGATGGAATATGCATCGAAAAGAGCCAAATCGCCCTCCTTATAGAAACGGATGAGCATACGGATAACTTCTTGCTGCTGTTTGTTTTCGGCAACTGTTTCAGCTTTCTTCAGCCAATAGACTATCTTTTCGATAGCCGGTGAATACATTCCTCCGATTTTCCAGGTTTCTTCCTGCACGCAACCGTTCATTTTTACTAGACGTGAATTCAGGCCGTACATCACCGGTTCAGCCGTATCGGGTGATTTCATACGTGCATAAAAATCCTCTGCTTCGGCCTGCGTCACACCTTCGTAATAATTGGCTGCCGATGTAACTACCAGGTCGGCACCGTCTGCCTGATTTACACGCTTAGGCATTACCGATGCATCAAATATCACCGGAAACAGTTTTCGGCGCAAGTCTTCTCTTGTCTCGTCTTTCGCAAATGCCAGGTCGGTATCGTTCAGTTCCTGCATGCACTTCCAAAGAAATTCTTGTGAGAAGCCCGGCTCAAACTTATCGCAGGCGTAATGATGGTGTATACCGCTGGAAAACCAGACCCGCTTTAAATAGACTTCCAAAGCCTTGAAGTCATCGCATGTACGGTCTCCTTTAAAATGAAGGTATACCGCCTCCAACAGCTTACGTATCTGCAAATTGTATTTTCCGTTTTGGTCGAACAGGATATCCCTGCCATGCAGTGCGGCTTCGGTGAGATAATAAACCAGTTTCTTCTGCTGGAGAGATAAATGCTCGAAATCCGGAACCCGATAACGCAGCAACTGCAAATCTGCAAACTGTTCTACTGTATAATTAAATGTATTATCTTTCATCTTTTCATTTCTTTTATGAGTCTGCAAAAATAAAAAAAAGGAAAACAATTTTGAATATTGTTTCCCTTATAAATCTCAATAAAGAAATGGACCGAACGATGTTATTTCGCATCCAATACCTGTTTACGTTTTCTGAAGCTGTTAGGACTCTCTCCCATTATTTTATAAAAAGCAGCATAAAATGACTGTCTGTTGGCAAAACCAGCCAAAACACTGATTTCTTCAATATTACGGTCTGAATAACGCTTATCCTGCAACATATGCATGGCATCTTTTATTCTGTATTCATTCACCAGACACGAAAAATTCACTCCAAACCGTGAATTGACAACAGCGGAAAGGTAACGTGTATTGGTAGACAAATCCTTTGCCAAATCCTTTGCTGAATAATTAGGGTTTCTGTACTTCTTATGAACGACAATAATTTTCAAAATTTTATCATACAATTCATCCGCCAACTCTGCCCTGATTAATCCTCGGTAAGGAGGATTTTTTTCTTTCTTCTCCGTCAAGTTATAAGGCCGCTTAACTGGCTTATAATCCTCATCCAACTTCTCTTTTGCTTGATCGTTCATCAGAATTTTATTTAAGGTTAGTATGCTTTTAACTTTTTATATTTACAAATATGAACATTTTTTTTGAATTTACAAAATTTAGCTGACGATTTTACATACCGGCATTTTTTTACAGCTTATAATTCACAACAAATGCCTTTTCTACAATCAAGATATTACTACCTTTGTAACCGAATAGAACATCCTTATGAAAAATAGCATACAACAAACGCTCAAAACTTACTTTGGATATAGTGGTTTCCGGCCTTTGCAAGAAGATATTATCAACCGAATACTCCAACGAAAAGATACAGTAGTACTTATGCCTACAGGAGGTGGTAAATCCATTTGCTACCAACTTCCTGCTATTATGATGCAAGGAACGGCTATTGTGGTTTCTCCGCTTATTTCGCTGATGAAAGACCAGGTAGAAGCATTACAGGCCAATGGTATAGCGGCCAGAGCACTGAACAGCAGCAACAGTGAAACCGAAAATGCTACGATACGATATGAGTGCATGCAAGGCCGTGTAAAATTGCTGTACATTTCTCCGGAAAGACTGATAGGTGAAATAAATTTCTTGCTCAGAGATATTAAAATATCGCTTTTTGCAGTCGATGAAGCGCATTGTATCTCGCAGTGGGGACACGATTTCCGGCCAGAATATACGCAACTAAAAATATTACGCCAGAATTTTCCAGATGTTCCTCTGGTAGCACTTACAGCCACAGCTGACAAAGTAACCCGGCAGGATATCATCTTGCAGCTTGCCATGAAAGATCCGCAAGTATTTCTCTCGTCTTTTGACCGCCCGAACCTTAGTCTGACGGTAAAAAGGGGCTATCAGCAAAAAGACAAACTGCGTGCAATCCTTGATTTTATCCGGAAACATCACGATGAAAGTGGTATTATCTACTGCATGAGCCGCAACAAAACAGAAAGCGTTGCCGAGTGGCTGGAGAAGTATGGCATCAGTACCGGAGTATATCATGCAGGAATGAGCAATGCTGCCCGGGAAGCTACCCAAGACGATTTTATAAACGACCGCATACAGGTGGTCTGTGCCACTATTGCGTTTGGTATGGGAATTGATAAATCGAATGTACGGTGGGTGATTCATTATAATTTGCCCAAAAGCATTGAAAGTTTTTATCAGGAAATTGGGCGTGCCGGACGAGACGGTATGCCAAGTGACACGCTTTTATTTTATTCAGTGGGCGATTTGGTTTTGCTTTCAAAATTTGCGGCTGAAAGCGGACAGCAGGAAATGAATACTGAGAAACTGAACAGAATGCGCCAATATGCCGAATCGGATATTTGTCGCAGACGTATCCTACTGAATTACTTTGGCGAAAATATATCACACGACTGTGGCAACTGTGACGTATGCAAAAATCCGCCAGAACGGTTTGACGGTACCATCATCGTGCAGAAAGCTTTGAGCGGAATTGCCCGTACCAATCAACAGATAGGCACTCATCTGCTAATTGATTTACTGAGGGGAACTCCTACACAGGACATCAATGCCAAAGGATATAACCTGCTGAAAACGTTTGGTGCCGGAAGGGATATTCCCTGGAAAGACTGGAACGACTATCTACTGCAAATGCTGAATCTGGGTTATATTGAAATAGCCTACAATGAAAACAACCATCTGAAAATAACAGAGGCCGGAAAGAAAGTGCTATTCGGCAAAGAGAGTGCCACGCTGGTAGTCATCAAACACGAAGAATTTGAAAGCAATGTTACCCGTAGAAAAAGAGTTGCAGTCCAACCTGCTCCAATTGTTTTTGCCAATGAAGATGATCGGTTGATGGCTGAGCTTCGGGAATTGCGAAAACAGCTGGCCGATGCTCAGGCAATACCTGCCTACATCGTTATGTCTGATAAAGTCCTGCATAACATCGTACAAGCCAAACCTACAACCCTCGATGCATTCGGCGAGATACCAGGAATCAGTGACTATAAAAAGGAAAAATATGGCAAGGATTTTATTGCGGTAATCAAAAAAACAAAAAGCGTGTAGTTTTACCTGCACGCTTTTATTTTATTCTGAACTTCAATCGGAGAGATTCCTTTTTCCAAAGACTTCCGGTAGGCTTCGAGTGCTTTTTTCTTCTTTTTTTGCTGCAGCAAAATATCTCCTTTTAAAAGCCAGCTTTCACCATCGTCTTTTCCTTTACGTTCTAACATCTCTACATCCAATAAAGCCAAATCCATATTGCCCATTTCAATAGACAGATTGACACGCGCTTTCAGATAAGCCGGCTCTTCGGGATGAACTTTTACAAGGCGGTCCAATAGAGTCATTGCTTCTTTGTATTGATGTTCCTTTTGGTTGAGATATGCTAAACCTAAAAGTGCCTCAGCATGTTCAGGATTCTTTGTTAAAATCGTATTATAATCAATCCTTGCTTCTTTATACTGACGGCGTTGCATGTAAATGAAAGCACGATAAAGGCGTGCTTCAGCATTTTCGGGCAACAAATCAATTACACTACAATAATCCACGTATGCCTTGTTCTGATTCCCTTGCTCCAAATAGAGAGCAGCTCTGTTGAGCAGAATTGTTGTAGAATATGGAATCATATTTAGAGCCATCGTATAAGATTCTATTGCCTCTTCTATTTTACCCTGCCGCTGCTGGACAGTTCCCAAATTAGAAAACAACAAAGCATTGCGGGCTCCCGAAGGATCCAGCTTCAAGGCTTCCTTATACAGGTACTCGGCCCGTTCCAAACTGTCTTTACGGATACAAGCCATCGCCTCATTTATCAAGGTATTATAATCTTGTGCCGACATGGTACATGCCAGCAGGCAAACTGATAAAAATGAAAATAATTTCTTCATCCTTGCACGGTTGGTTTAACTGATAATTCACGGCAAAGGTAACAGATAAACTAATATCTAGAAGTGGAAGTTAAAATCTTTTTGTATGTTTGTACATTCATTTATAAACATACTGAGATATGAAAATAGAAAAAGCCATTTTTGCCTGTGGATGTTTCTGGGGAGTACAGCACCAAATGGAACGAGCAACAGGGGTTATCAATACGACAGTGGGCTACACTGGAGGAGAAGAACAGAATCCTACATATCCTGAGGTAAAAGCTCATAAAACCGGACATGCTGAAGCGGTGCTAGTAGAATATGATGCTGAAAAGACATCGTATACTGAATTATGCAAACTCTTTTTTGAAATACACGACCCGGCACAGACCGACGGACAAGGACCAGATATAGGTCCACAGTATCGCAGTGAAATTTTTTATCTGAATGATACGCAGAAACAAGAAGCCGAAGCTGTAATCAAAATTTTACGTAAAAAAGGCCATGAGGTTAATACACGACTGACACCTGCATCTACTTTCTGGCCAGGAGAAGAATATCATCAACATTATTACGATAAAACAGGTGGTGAACCATATTGCCACATCCGAATCAGAAAATTCTAAAAAAAATCCGTGACTCCTAGTTCAGAACTGGCAGTCACGGATTTTCTATTTCTACCGCTATTATTATCAGGCTTTACGGATATAATCAACAATCCACTGTCCGACTTCTTTTGTTCCGTATTTTTCGCCACCGGCAACCTGAATTTCCGGAGTACGGACATTTTCGTCCAATGAAGCATCTACAGCCCGGCGAATAAGTGCTCCCTCTTCTTTACAATCGAAATGCTCGAAAAGCATAGCAACTGATAAAATCTGAGCCAAAGGATTGGCAATATTCAAACCTTTAGCCTGAGGCCATGAACCGTGAATGGGTTCAAATACTGGGGTACTCTCACCTGTTGATGCAGAAGGCAAAAGTCCCATAGAGCCACTGATAACCGAGCCTTCATCTGTCAGAATATCTCCGAATGTATTTTCGGTAACCATCACATCGAAGAATTTTGGTTCCTGAATCATCTTCATGGCTGCATTGTCTACAAACATATAATCTGTAGTTACTTCAGGATATTGAGGAGCCATTTCTTGTGCAATCTGTCTCCACAAACGAGAAGAAGCGAGAACGTTGGCTTTATCGACAACCGTAAGGTGTTTGCGGCGCTTCATGGCATACTCAAAAGCAACTTTCAGGATGCGCTCAATTTCCATACGTGTATACATATTGGTATCGTATGCTTTATCGTTATCCTGATATTTTTCACCAAAATACATACCACCGGTCAGCTCGCGAATACAGAGGAAATCGGCACCATCTACCAACTCTGCTTTCAAAGGAGATTTATGAACAAGGCATTTAAAAGTCTGTACAGGACGGATATTGGCAAAAAGTCCGAGTTTCTTTCTCATAGCCAACAATCCTTGTTCGGGACGGACTTTGGCAGTTGGATCATTGTCGAATTTCGGGTCACCTACTGCCGAGAACAAGACAGCATCTGCATTTTTACATACTTCGTAAGTTGCTTCAGGAAAAGGATCTCCTACTTTATCAATAGCATCTGCACCACAGATAGCATATTCGTATGAAACAGTATGACCAAATTTCTCACATACAGCTGTCATGACATCTACTCCTTGAACAGAAATTTCCGGTCCAATTCCGTCACCAGCCAATACGGCTATTTTAAAATCCATAATCGTTGTTTTTTTAAGGTTTCTTCGCCACAAACCAATATAAACAGATATCAGTTTATGCGATAATATTAAATTAGTTAATCAAATTCAACATTTTAATGGTTGCCTTTATAGCAGCCTCTGTCTGGTCGGCATCCAGTCCGCGAGTACGGAATTCTTTATCTTCGTAGTTCCAGGTTATAACTGTCTGTACAAAAGCATCCGTTCTACCTCCTGGGGGGATGGACACAGCATAGTTTACCAACATCGGGAATTTCCGCCCTAGAGTTCCTTTATAAATCTTACGCAAGGCCCGGACAAAAGCATCGTATTGTCCGTCTCCACTGGAACTATCCTGATAAACTTTTCCGTCAATCTCAATACTTAATGTCGCCATAGGTTTTAAACCTTGAGCTAATGTCACAAAGTAGCTGAGCAATTTGACTTTGGTGTTGGTGGTATCATGTTTCAAGACATCGCTTATGATATAAGGCAAATCATCTTGCGTTACAAGTTCTTTCCGGTCGCCAAGTTCAATAATGCGCTCCGTCACCTTACGCATTGACTCCTCATCAAGCTCCAGGCCCAAACTTTCCAGGTTTTTCCGGATATTCGCTTTACCTGAGTTTTTACCTAATGCATACTCGCGCACTCGTCCAAAACGCTCAGGTTGCAAATCATTAAAATAAAGGTTGTTTTTACTGTCACCATCAGCATGTACACCCGCTACCTGCGTAAAGACATTCTGGCCGACGATAGGCTTATTGGCAGGTATACTGATACCCGAATACGATTCTACGGTACGGCTTATTTCGTTAAGACGACTCTCATCAATATGCGTAATAGCTTGAAAATGGTCTTTCAATATAGCCTGCACACTAGCCAACGGGGCATTTCCAGCACGCTCACCCAATCCATTGATGGTAGTATGAAGTCCTTTTACGCCGCTCAACACAGCTGCCAGCACATTACTTACAGCCAAATCATAATCGTTATGGGCATGAAAGTCGAAATGCTGGAATGGATAACGTTTCTTCATTTTACGCATATACTCTATCACTTGCAACGGATTGAGTATACCTAGTGTATCGGGCAACATGAATCGCTTGATTCCAGCCTCCAAAAGACCATCGACCAAACCAAAAACATATTCTGAAGAATCCTTTATACCATTGCTCCAGTCCTCCAGATAAATATTAACTTCCATACCTTTTTCATGTGCATACGAAACGGTATAGCGTATATCTTCCAGATGCTCTTGCAAAGTTTTCTTCAGCTGATACTTACAATGTTTCTCCGAACCTTTGGAAAGCAGATTTATCACACGACCTCCTGCATTGTAAATCCAGTCTACCGATACTTTACCATCTACAAAACCCAGCACTTCTACCCGATGCAACATATCATGACGTGCAGCCCAATCGCAAATCATCCGGACGGCATTCATTTCTCCATCTGATACACGTGCTGAAGCTACTTCGATACGGTCCACCTTTAAATCCTCAAGTAACATGCGTGCTATCATCAGCTTTTCGTGCGGTATAAATGAAACGCCACTGGTCTGCTCACCGTCACGAAGGGTGGTATCCATTATTTCAATTACGGGTTTGTCCATAGGTTTTTATATTATTCGTAATTCAACAATACAATTGGCAAATTGCTGCAAAACTACTTTTTAGCTTTTTCGTATTCTTCAATTAGTCCACGATTTTCCACCAGAAAATCAATGTCATCCAAACCATTTATCAGACAATGTTTTTTATAGGCATTGATTTCGAACTTTTCTGAATTACCGGTAACTTTATTGGTTACAGTCTGCTCCGGTAAATTCACTTCGACTTCTGCCTTGGGATTGGCATAGATGGTATCAAAAAGTTCTTTCAGAAATGCCTCACTTACCACTACCGGCAACACAAAGTTATTCAATTCATTGTTTTTATGAATATCTGCAAAAAAGCTTGAGATAACTACCCGAAAACCATATCCCGCTATGGCCCATGCTGCATGTTCACGACTCGAGCCACTGCCAAAATTCTTTCCTGCCACCAAAATCTGTCCGCTATAAGTGGGGTCATTCAAAACAAAATCTTTATTCAATGAACCATCCGGATTATATCGCCAGTCGCGAAATAAATTGTCGCCAAAAAACTTTTCATCACGGGTTGTTGCTTTCAAAAAGCGAGCCGGAATGATTTGATCTGTATCCACATTCTCTAATGGCAAAGGGATACATGTACTCGTTATGATATTGAATTTCTGCTTCATAATAATAAACAATTTAATAATTACATAAGCGTTCTAGGGTCGGTTATCACGCCGGTCACTGCGGCTGCAGCGGCTGTCAATGGACTTGCCAACAAGGTACGTGAACCTGGTCCCTGACGTCCTTCAAAATTTCGATTGCTAGTAGACACTGAATATTTTCCTGCCGGAATCTTATCGTCATTCATGGCCAGACAAGCTGAACATCCCGGCTGACGAATTTCAAAACCGGCTTCAACCAATATCTTATCCAATCCTTCCTGGCGGATTTGCTCATCAACCATCCACGAACCAGGAACAAGCCATGCCGTAATATGCTCAGCTTTCTTACGTCCCTTAACAATTGAAGCAAAAGCACGGAAATCTTCTATACGACCATTTGTACAAGCTCCCAAGAATACATAATCCACTTTTTTGCCCAACAGGTTCTCTCCTGGAGCAAAACCCATGTAATTCATCGATTTCTCGAATGAAGTCTTTTCTACATCACTCATGCCTTCAGTAGTAGGTATATTTGCCGTTACAGCCATACCCATACCCGGATTAGTACCATAAGTAATCATTGGCTGAATATCAGCAGCATCAAAACGCACTTCTTTGTCAAAAACAGCATTGTATTCACTCTTCAGTGTTTTCCAATAAGCTACTGCTTTATCCCAGTCCTCACCTTTAGGTGCATATTCGCGACCTTTTATATATTCAAAGGTAACTTCGTCTGGAGCGACCATACCACCTCGAGCTCCCATCTCTATACTTAAATTGCATAAAGTAAGACGGCCTTCCATGGTCAGACTTCGAATCGCTTCACCCGCATATTCTACAAAATACCCGGTTGCACCACTCGTTGTCATTTTCGACATCATATATAATGCAACGTCTTTTGCCGTAACTCCAGTACCCAGTTTTCCATCAATGGTAATACGCATTGTTTTAGGACGAGCTTGGAGAATACATTGTGAGGCCATTACCATTTCCACTTCACTGGTTCCTATACCAAAAGCTACTGCTCCCATAGCACCATGTGTGGAAGTATGCGAATCACCACACACAATAGTCATTCCCGGAAGCGTTAATCCTCTTTCAGGACCTACCACATGGATAATACCATTCCGCTTATCCATCATTCCAAAATGTGTCAGGCCGAAATCTGCGGCATTTTTAGCAAGTGCATCCACTTGTGCCTTTGATACCGGATCTTCGATTGGTTTATCCTGGTCATGTGTCGGTGTGTTGTGATCTGGCATGCAGTAAATTCTTTCCGGACGGAAACATTTCAGTCCACGTGCACGCATACCGGCAAAAGCCTGCGGGCTGGTTACCTCATGACAATATAAACGATCAATGTATAATTGAGTAGGACCGTCCTCTACCTGCTGCACTACGTGTGCATCCCATATCTTATCGAATAATGTATTGGCCATAACTTTCTGATTTATTTACTTTTTGAATTTGTTGATACAATCGATGTAAGCTTCTACAGAAGCTGCAATGATATCAGTATTGGCACCGAAACCATAATACATCTGTCCATCATATTCCACCTGCATGTGTACTTTACCCACATCATCACTACCTTTACTGATAGCCTGGATAGTAAATTCTTTTAAGGTCATCTGGCGTTTGATAATCTGTTTAACGGCTTTAATAGCAGCATCAACCGGACCATTACCTGTTGCGGCTGCTTCAAAATGCTCACCACTTATATTTAGTCCCAGACTGGCAACAGAACGAACTCCAACCCCACTGGTCACCTGCAAATATTCTAATTTAATATGATGGTTTACATTACGATCTGCACCAGCCAATACCATAATATCGTCATCAGATATATCTTTTTTCTTATCTGCCAGTTTCAGAAAGTCTTCATAAACCTTATCCAGCTTTTCCTGAGTCATGTCCAAGCCCAAGATATGAAGTCTGTGCTTCAAAGCTGCACGACCACTACGTGCTGTAAGCACAATAGCATTATCATCAATACCCACATCTTTCGGATCAATAATTTCGTATGTCTGCACATTCTTTAAAACACCATCCTGATGAATTCCTGACGAATGTGCAAAAGCATTGCGTCCTACAATTGCTTTATTAGGCTGAACCGGCATATTCATTAAGCTAGATACCATTCGGCTGGTCGGATAGATTTTTTGTGTATTGATATTTGTATCAATATGTATATCATGATGGCATCTCAAAATCATGGCTACCTCTTCAAGTGAAGTATTACCGGCACGCTCACCGATGCCATTAATTGTTACTTCCACCTGACGAGCTCCATTCAACACACCGCTAATCGTATTTGCAGTAGCCATACCAAGGTCGTTATGACAGTGTGTAGATATTATCGCTTTATCAATACCATCAACATGATCTACCAGATATTTAATTTTTGCTCCATATTCATCGGGAAGACAATAACCTGTTGTATCAGGAATATTTACTACAGTAGCTCCAGCTTTGATTACCGCTTCCACTACACGAGCCAAATATTCATTATCTGTACGACCCGCATCTTCTGCATAAAACTCTACATCTTCTACGTAGCGTTTTGCATATTTTACAGCAGCTACAGCTCGTTCAATAATCTCTTCACGAGTAGAATTAAATTTATACTTAATATGAGAATCAGATGTACCGATACCTGTATGAATACGTTTATGCTTAGCAAATTTCAATGCCTCTGCTGCAACATCAATATCTTTTTGAACCGCTCTGGTAAGCGCACAAATTGTAGGCCAAGTTACTGCTTTAGAGATTTCAATAACCGAATTAAAATCTCCTGGGCTTGAAATAGGGAATCCTGCTTCGATTACATCTACACCCAAAGCTTCAAGCTGCTTTGCAACCTGAATCTTCTCCACCGTATTTAACTGGCAACCGGGCACCTGCTCACCATCACGAAGCGTTGTATCAAAAATAAATAATCTGTCACTCATAGTCTATGTTTTTTAGTTATTTGCATAAAAAAAGCCCTTCGCACCAGGAAGTGAGAAAGGCTTTGTATTTCTATTCATACAGATTTATGCACACGACTCACTTCCCTTCTGGTATTCCAGTAGGTTAAT
>Red_p1__coassemble_638_pt1 | contig 16578 bp, 11 predicted proteins | sample Red_p1__metabat2_high_PE_030 | metagenome-assembled genome bin Red_p1
ATACGGCTAAATGTACACACTCTGTTTCTATTAACGCTCATCTTCATATATATATAAATTATAGTTTTTCGAATAGTAATTTGAAAACTTTACCACATCTGATAGTTTTTCTTGTGCAAAGATAGTAAAAAACAAAAGTCATAAATAAATGCATATCATCGTTTAACTAAGAATAACCATTGCCTGCTTCAGTTGCCAAGTATTATTTAGCAACATGAAACTTCTGTTATAAATATGTATAAACTCACATCCTAATTATTAAACAAAGAAAGCAGCAAAGAGCAGATTACACTTTACATATTTTTTAATACATTAAATCTATAATCTGTAATATTATTGCTATTTTTGTAACCATAATAAAAAATCAACCTCATAAAAGAAAGCAATATGGCAAAAATAACAAAAGAAGCCGCTCTGCTATACCATTCAGAAGGCAGACCGGGAAAAATAGAAGTTGTACCTACCAAGCCGTACAGAACCCAACGCGACTTATCGCTGGCTTATTCACCAGGTGTTGCAGAACCCTGCCTGGAAATTCAGAAAAACCCTGAAACAGCATACGATTATACCGACAAAGGAAACTTGGTTGCAGTTATCTCAAACGGAACAGCCGTACTTGGATTAGGAGATATAGGTGCCATGAGCGGTAAACCGGTTATGGAAGGAAAGGGTCTGCTTTTCAAAATCTACGCAGGTATTGACGTTTTCGATATTGAAGTCAACGAAAAAGACCCTGAAAAATTCATCGAAGCCGTCAAAGCCATAGCTCCCACATTCGGTGGAATTAACCTGGAAGATATCAAAGCTCCCGAATGCTTCGAAATCGAAGACCGTCTGAAAGCCGAATTGGACATCCCGGTTATGCATGACGACCAGCATGGTACAGCCATTATTTCAAGTGCAGGCTTACTCAATGCACTCGAAGTAGCCGGAAAGAAAATAGAAGATGTTAAAATCGTAGTAAATGGTGCAGGAGCATCAGCCACTTCATGTACAAAACTATACATTGCCCTGGGAGCCCGTAAGGAAAACATCCTTATGCTTGACAGTAAAGGTGTTATCACCAGCGACCGCCCTAACCTGACCGAAAGTAAAAAATTCTTTGCTACAGACCGCCGCGACGTACATACACTGGAAGAAGCTATCAAAGGTGCCGACGTATTCCTCGGTCTGTCAAAAGGAAATGTGCTTACTCAGGATATGGTCTGTTCAATGGCCGATCATCCTATCGTATTTGCTTTGGCTAACCCTACTCCGGAAATATCATACGAAGATGCAATGGCTTCACGTCCGGATGTACTGATGTCAACAGGACGTTCCGATTATCCTAACCAGATTAACAACGTAATTGGTTTCCCATACATCTTCCGTGGTGCTTTGGATACACGCGCAACTGCCATTAACGAAGAAATGAAACTGGCTGCCGTACATGCCATTGCCGACCTGGCCAAACAGCCTGTACCCGACGTAGTGAACGAAGCCTACCATGTAAACAACCTGAGTTTTGGTCCCGACTACTTCATACCCAAACCAGTTGACCCCCGCCTCATCACCGAAGTATCTATGGCCGTAGCCAAAGCTGCTATGGAATCAGGAGTAGCGCGTAAGCAAATTACAGATTGGGAAAGTTATAAGAATCATCTGCGCGAACTGATGGGTCAGGAAAACAAACTAACCCGTCAGCTTTACGAAACTGCACGCCGCAAACCGCAACGCGTTGTATTTGCCGAAGGCTCACACCCCAATATGCTTAAAGCAGCCGTCGAAGCCAAATCCGAAGGTATCTGTAACCCTATCCTTTTAGGTAACGAAGAGCGTATCGAAAAACTGGCAAAAGAACTGGATCTGAACCTTGAAGGTATTGAAATTGTAAACCTGCGCCACGACTGCGAAGCTGAACGCCGCCATCGCTACGCCCGCATTCTGAGCGAAAAACGCGCTCGCGAAGGAGCCAACTACCAAGAAGCCATCGACAAAATGTTCGAACGCAACTACTTTGGTATGATGATGGTAGAAACAGGCGAAGCTGATGCTTTCATCACAGGTTTGTATACTAAATACTCTAATACCATCAAAGTAGCAAAAGAAGTGATTGGTATACAGCCTGGCTACAAACACTTCGGAACCATGCACATCCTGAACTCAAAGAAAGGAACTTATTTCATTGCCGATACACTGATCAACCGTCATCCGGATACAGATACCCTGATTGACATCGCTAAGCTATCGACCAAAGCCGTACGATTCTTCAATCAGGAACCTGTCATCGCTATGCTTTCTTACTCTAACTTCGGTTCAGATGCAGAAGGAAGCCCGGCAAAGGTACACGAAGCCATTGCAACACTCCACAATGAGTTCCCAGAACTTGCCATTGATGGAGAGATGCAGGTTAAATTTGCGCTCGACAACCAGCTCCGTGACGAGAAATATCCATTTACCCGCCTGAAAGGTAAAGAAGTAAATACGCTGATATTCCCGAACCTGAGCTCTGCCAACGCTACCTATCAGCTTATCCAAAACATGAGTGAGACAGAAGTGATTGGCCCTATCCAGATGGGATTGAACAAACCCATCCATTTTACAGACATCGAAAGCTCAGTCCGCGATATTGTCAACATTACCGCCATTGCATGTATCGATGCTATTGTAGCTAAAAAAATAAAAAACGAATAATATAACCTCAACCAAGGCGCAGCAACACCACGCTGCGCCTTTTTCTTACCCCAATACTATGCGAAAACCACTCACCTCTACCCAGTGCGTACTGCTTACCCTAACATGGGCCGCACTCTGCTTCATTGTACTGACCACCACTCCACACATTGATGGCCCATTGATAGTAACCCTCATCATATCGGCAGCACTTGTTTTTATCCCCGTACTAAAAGCAATCAAAAGTAACAAAAAAGACAGGTAAAAGATATATTTTTGTATCATTTTGATTAAAATGATATTTTTATTACATTTTTCTTTATAATTTGTTGTATAAATAAATATAAAAACATACTTTTGTCACAGAAACAAACAAAACAATGACATTAAATTCAATAAACAAATAAAACTATGAACGCATCACAAGTACTGGAAGATTTAAAGAGAAGATTTCCCAATGAACCTGAGTACCATCAGGCAGTAGAAGAAGTGTTAGGAACAATTGAAGAGGAATACAACAAACACCCTGAATTCGACAAAGCCAACTTGATTGAACGTTTATGTATTCCAGACCGTGTGTATCAATTCCGTGTGACATGGATGGACGATAAAGGCAATATCCGCACTAACATGGGTTATCGTGTTCAGCACAACAATGCCATCGGTCCTTACAAAGGCGGTATCCGTTTCCACAGTTCAGTTAATCTGGGTATTTTGAAATTCCTTGCTTTCGAGCAGACTTTCAAAAATGCGCTGACAACCCTGCCGATGGGTGGCGGTAAAGGTGGTTCCGATTTCTCTCCACGCGGAAAATCAAATGCGGAAGTAATGCGTTTCTGCCAGGCATTCCTGCTCGAGCTATGGCGCCATATCGGTCCAGAAACCGATGTTCCGGCCGGTGATATTGGTGTAGGTGGTCGCGAAGTAGGCTTCATGTTCGGTATGTATAAAAAACTCAGCCACGAATTCTCAGGCGTATTTACCGGAAAAGGACGTGAATTCGGCGGTTCACTTATTCGCCCGGAAGCTACAGGTTACGGTAACATCTATTTCTTGCAGGAAATGCTGAAAACCAGAAATATCGACATCGCAGGAAAGACTTGCCTGGTGTCTGGTTCTGGAAACGTAGCCCAATATACAGTTGAAAAACTTATCCAGTTAGGGGCAAAAGTAGTTACCATGTCCGATTCAGACGGATACATCTACGATCCCGATGGTATTGACCGTGCTAAACTCGACTACATTATGGAACTGAAAAATCTGTACCGCGGACGTATCCGTGAATATGCCGAAACTTACGGTTGCAAATATGTAGCAGGAGCTCGCCCTTGGAACGAAAAAGCTGATATTGCACTTCCGTCTGCTACTCAGAACGAAATCAACGGCGACGATGCTCGTGCACTGATTGCCAACGGTGTATTTGCCGTATCCGAAGGTGCAAATATGCCTTCTACTCCAGAAGCAATCCGCGTATTCCAGGAAGCTAAGATTCTGTATGCCCCAGGTAAAGCTGCCAATGCAGGTGGTGTGTCTGTATCAGGTCTTGAAATGACTCAGAATGCTATCAAACTGAGTTGGAGTGAAGAAGAAGTAGACGAAAAATTGAAGAGCATCATGAAAAACATTCACGAAGCTTGCGTTCAGTATGGTACTGAACCTGACGGTTATATCAACTATGTGAAAGGTGCAAACGTTGCAGGTTTCATGAAAGTTGCTAAAGCAATGATGGCGCAGGGTATTGTATAATACTTACAGACTATATTCCCTTAATAAAAAAACCAGCCGATTGGCTGGTTTTTTGTTTACATACTATTCATAATCATACTCAAAACTGAAATCGTCAACCCACATAGTAGCTCCCGGCCCTCCTGTAAAATAATCGCCATACTTACTGGCCGAACAAACAATCAGCAAATACTTAGGAATTCTACTTGTGGAACGATAATCCAGCTCTATCTCAAAATCACGATATGCTGTCACCGTTTCACCACAATTCATCTCACCATATGCTATTATGTTAGGGTCATTTTTATCAAAGAATTTCGAATTCTTCGGATTTGTACGAATTTCCACAGGCTCATTCCAATCCCCTAAAGCAATCCATACAATACAAGTATCCGGTTTTCCCATCAAATCAGCATGAGCTGCATCTGTATAAGCTATAGCAGCTGTAGTATATTTAAAATGTCCCTTAAGTTTGGTTGGCCTTGCCGTAAACTCACGTCCAAACCCTAATATACCATTAGTACCATCAGTTGCCCTATACTCACCGACAAATAAATTACCTGCCGCAAACTTTCCAATTGAACCAATTCCTACAAACTTCGATCCCAAAACAGCAGCGAAACTTCCTGAGGCAGCTCCACTCCATACATCAGTTGAAGATTTTGTAATATTATCATTAGCAGAAAGTGTAGTACTTCCCCAGTTTCCTGTATCCCAGAAAGAAACATCTCCCTCTTTCCATGGACAAATAACTTTTCCATCCTGATACCACTCTTCAAAGCCTGCATTAGGCAATACTGCTTCAGCATTAGTTGTAAAACGCTGTTCAGCCCCATATTCAGAACCAGAATATGCCCTACAAACATAAGTTGTATTTGGTGCCAAATGAATCAGACGAGCTACAAAATTACCTTTATCATGTGTAATTTCAGAAGCATCAACTTTAATCCATTCCTCAGTTCCATCCTTTTTATATTCACAGCCATTTTCCTGACCTTCTAAGCCAAAACCATGAATCCAAGCTACCTTTGTCCAAGAATCAACAGACGAAACTCCAACCTTTACCTCCGATAAGTTTACATATAAAGTCCATTCTTCATCCACAAAATCACTGTACTTCACCTGGACTTTACTATAAGCATAGTTTCGAGTCTTTTCCCACTGAAGTTCCGGAATACCTGCAACACCATTATAAGTAGCACCTGTAGGCCCCAGTTTCAGTTCGTTTACCACAATCTCATCCAATCCCTTATCACGTGGCACACTTATGGAAGCCTCTTTTATATCCGGATAAAAATACGCCTGTCCAATCTGTCCATCTACAGCAAAAATACGCTCTATAGTCTGGTTAGCCTTTATTGTCCACACATAATCCTGATACATCGAAAGAGTTACTTGAATAGGATTAGACAAGTCAACTACAGTATCGACTGGAACCGAAGCTGTTCCTCCCTCCGTTACATCCAAACTTAAAATATGAACCTTCTTCAAGTTGACACTGTCGGCCAATTCTATTGTAACCAGCCTTTCATCATTCGAAATAACAGCCGTTCCCACTTGTCCTTCTACCGTGAGCCCCGTAATATACAGCTTCACCGTAGGATAAGGAAAATCATTCTCAATACACGCAGTCAATAAAAACAACACTGCACATAGAATATACTTTAATCGTTTCATAATCATCAGATGCAAACAGTAATACCTATATTTATATTAAACAAATTGATTTTAAAGTTCGCACCACTGTTGGTACGCTTTCCCGTTTCACCAGTACTTTTCTTCTGTTTTTCCCAATTATAAGTAAAACCGGCTACACCAAACGACACTTCAGCCCCAACATTAGGCATAATAAAGATAGCAATACCCGGATTAATGCCAACATGCAACTGATTAATAGTTGAATCTGTATACTTTAATGTATCATCCGCACCTCTGGAAAATCGACTGGACCCCGTATTGTATCCCAAAGTAGTTTCGTTAAACAGTCCGAATAGTCCTTTCCCATCCAGTCCGATATACGAACGATGAAAAACACTAAATGAATAAGAATCGTCTGTATACTTAATATCTTTCAATGAAATATCCAAATCCTCTACATTCAAAGCCAGATTACCGATACCTCCCGATATACGCGAATAACCAAACTTTAAACCCAAAACCATGTTATCCTTCACGGCGTATCCCACAAAAGGATGAAAAGACATAGCCCGCAAATTAAAATCTATATCCTTCAACAATGAAAACAGCAAGCGGCTGTTATCAGTTTCAAAATTAAATACTGAAACAGTTATACCACCAATCCATTTATGCTTAGGAATGAAGCGAAAATTAGTAATACCACGATCATACCTTCCTACAGGCTTCTCAAAAATAATCCGCGAAGAATCAACCGGCATTTTTGCTTCCGGTATCGGGACATAAACCGTATCATGAACAACAACGAATTTATATCTGACTGTTGAGTCTCCTTGCATTACGGATACCGAATCTACTGTTTGAGCTTTTACTTGCAAACATCCCAAACAGGAGAGTAGAATAAAACAAATTGATAAAAATTTCTTCATGCTTACAAATAAAATGCTATACCCAATCCAATAGAAAATAAATTGATTTTAAAATTAGCCGTAGCTGACGATTGTTGACCAGTCTCTACCTGATTAGTAATTTGATGCTTTTTACTGAAGTTTACCCCCAATACACCCACACTTACTTCAACAGCTGTATAATTATTTATAAACGCCACCATACCTGGAGCAACTCCAAACCCCAAATCGGTAGAAGTAGAATAAGTCCCCGTCAAGGCTTCTCCTTTTCCGTTGGAAACTTTGGACTGACTACCGCCAACTTCCAACTGTGTTTCACTAAACAAAGCAAAACGTTTACTATCTCCCAAAGGAATATAGTTACGAAAAATGGCCATAGCAGAATAAGAATGCTTTAACTGGTAGATATTGCTTATATCAAACTGATTTTCATCATCCAAATTAAGCTGAGTTTCATCCATACGTACCAATGTACGGCTATATTTAAAGCGTCCCCCCAATGCCATATTATCTTTCAGTGCATAAGCAAACATCGGACTCACTTTAAATGAAAATCCATCTGCATTAATTTTTTCTACTACTAAGAAGTCATAGTTGTTTTCGGTATGCTCCGAATACGAAACTGAACTTCCAGCTATCCATTGTCCCTTGGGGACAAAAACTTTAGGCGGAAGTTTCTGTTGAGAATTTTGCGCGTGCGCCCCAAAGGCGCAACACACAAAAAATAATAAATATATAAGTTTTTTCACAAATTTACTGGCTAGAAGTTTATTCATAAATCAATTCCATATCGTCAAGCCACATTTTACTGGTATCACTACCTTCAAAATAATCACCAAACTTACTAGAAGAAGCTACAATAATAATGGAAGTTGGTTTTCGTTGATATCCTCCGAAATTATCATAATCTAAATTTATAATTAATTCTTTCAGATTTTCTCCATCATTATAAGCTTCATCAAAAGTTTTTTCACCATAACCTATGATACCATCACCAGAGTAAGTTCCTTTTTGGGCACTAAACAAACTGGAAGCATCTTTTGTTTTCACAATAAACGGCCATTTTTGTCCCTTATACTCCTGACCACTCCAATCACCTACAGCTATATATATAATGCCTTTATCGGTCTCACCTTTAGTAATTTTTTTTCCACTTCCCTGATTTACAGTTCCTGGTTCATAACGGACCCATACTCGTAATGCAGTAGGACGACTATAACAAGGACGTCCCCATCCCAAGACACCATCGGTACCATCTGTTCTTAAATAATCTCCGACAAACAAATTACCAGCAGCGAACTTGGTAAAGAGTCCAGGTACTCCTGCAACTTTAGATGATAAAAGTACTGATTGATTTCCAGAATGTTTAACCGTTTTATCAGCAACAGTTACATCTGGACCATTTGCAGTTGAAGATCCATGGTTACCAGTATCCCACCACATTTGCTGTTTATCCCCATATATCAAAGTGGGCTTACTTCCAGAAATAAATTCAAATCCGGCATTTTCGGGCTGGAAAGCTGCCTCAGTAGTAAACTCACAAGTAACAGAAGAAGCCTGTGTTCCATCCATAGCCTGATACTCATAGATTGTTCCTGGAGTTAATCCAGTGATTTCCTTACTGAATGTTGATTCTGCTAAATCAGCATCCACTGTTGTCCATGAAGCACCAGAACTTTTCACACGATACTGAAACTTAGGTGTGGCAGCCAACGTACCGGTTACTTTTCCATGCAACGTAGCTTTTGAAGCCCATATTTCATAAGGAATAGCCTCTGTTGTCACCACTGTAGCATTCGAAGCGACCAAATTCCAAGTTACTTCACGCTGTTTATTATTGTCATCAATCGCAGTAAGTTTTGTTACTATCCGACCTTCCTGCGCTGTCATCTTAGCAACCAAATCAGCAGAAAACAATATTTTCCAAGTTCCTCCAGTCAGCATCGCACTCTGTGGAGCGATCAATGAAATACCAGCTGCCTCTATTGTAGCATCTTGTCCTCCCAAATTCATCAAATCCATACTGTTTACAGGAAGTCCGAATTCTGTAAATTTATCATTCTGCAACACTGCACTCTTCAATGGCGAGGAAGTCGATACTACTAAATAATACGCAGCACTCGTATTGGTTTCCACATACATCGGTTGTGCCAAATCGTACTCTTTATTTTCAGCATCCTTTAACAATACTACAGGACGCTGCTTAATAGTAATGGTAGTAGACTCCTCAGACAAAGGTTCTTCGTTAACATCCAATGCAACTAACGCTCCTCCTGTTGCTCCCTGCTCAACCGAGGCATACTTCCACGTAAGATTATACAGTGTAGCGGCTTGCACATCTGTCAACTCCTTCACCAATTCATATGTACCTCCATCGTTCAATTTTGTTGCCGTAAACTTACAAGTTAGTTTTCTATTGTCTGCAGGCAGATTAAAATAGCCCTTTGCATCAGCATTTGTTGATGAATAGACCAGTTCACCGGTTGCAGAAGTAACTGTAACCTGGCAATCCCCCTTAAAGACTTCTTGCAGAGATTCATCCCAAGTAAAAGCAACTACAGTATTAGCAATTGCACATGCCACCTCTACCTCACTGCTCTCACCTTTTGCAATTACAAAATCCTTTTTTCCTTCAAAGAAACGCTGTTCGAAAGATGCTGCAACCGAATCTCCTGCTGTAACCCGTACCGAATAAGAACCACTCATCAACGGAATACTAGCTGGTACATTGTCTGTTCCTTCGTACTTCCGAACCAATGCTTTCTCACTGTAAATCCGAATTTTACATTCATCTTCCAACTGCGTCTGTTCTTCTGAACTTAAAGTACGAGAAGCAATATTTATTTTGTCAGACATCCCGACAGATAACTGCAAACTACCATCCTCCCCTGCTAAGTCTCTGTCCTCTTTACAAGCTCCCATGCAAAATGAAATACAAGTAAGAGCTGTTGCTATATAGTAATTAGTTATTTTCATTATTCTACACTTTTAATTTTTAATGTTTGTGTTACTTCTAGCCCTTTTTGATCCACTACTTGTATTATAAAATTATGATTAGCAGCTCCATAAAGGCCCAATAAAGAAGTAAATTGAGTAATATTAAAAGGAAGTTCTTCCTTTCCTATAACATCAGACTCTGTCGGAAATTTTAAGCTTTCCAATCCTCCTTTCAATTCTCCGGGTTCTGCTAAATCAAAGCTTTTGGCTAAATTTACAGTTGTCAATAGCTCTTCCGTCAAAGTTTCCGAATCAATAGTAACATAAACATGAGCTATTTTATTGGGAGCAAACAAAGTAACCTGTAACTCCATAGGATCTTTAATTGAAATTGGAACTTCCAATACATCTTTTGCAATATCAAATTTGGCACCATTAAAATTAGTTCCTTCAATTGTCGGCTTATTCTGCTCTGTTTCATCACCACCTTCTCCATCTCCAGGTCCTTCACCACCATCCGTCGGAAAATCATCAATACCCGGTTCTTCTCCCGGATTTACTCCAACTGTTTCATCAGAAGAAGTCATAGAAGAATCTATATTAATATTAATAGCGGCACTTCCACCTACTTTGTTATCCTCATCATCAACCGGAGAAAGTTTAAACTTAATAATATTATATTGCCCAGCTTTTACATTTTCCACTCTTTCAGATACATTTACAGCTTCACCGTCAATAGTTCCTTTTAAGGTTATTTCCATCACTCCAGTAGAAGCTGGCGCAACAAGATATGCCTTACGAGTTTCTGCAACCGGAATATCCAAAGAATTTGTCCCTATCTTAATTGTAGTAACCACATCATCACTCATCAAAGCACGAAGATCTTCGGCATATTCCACAGAATTCATAACATTAGCCAATGTACAGGTCAACGAATTAACCTCTGTCAGTTTATTTTCTTCTACAGCAAAAGTTGTAGAGCCTTTATAAAAAGGAGCATCAAAACCATTTGTTGCTTCTGAAGCAGAAGATGCAATAATCGTATAATTTCCTACAGGCAAAGAAATAATTTCAGGCATCTCACTATACGTATATTGTTCTACCTGTACTCCTTCTTTATTGTTAATAGCTATCAGAAATCCACTTACATCAACTCCTGCTCGTGACTTAGGATATATTGTATCAAGCTTTAAATCAACCTCCATCTTCAAAGATTCAAGGTTAACCAGACCTGTTACATCGGTACTATCTGATTCCATTTTTTCACTATGACATGAACTAAAAGAAAAGATCAATAGTGCTAAACAAACAAAAAATATATTTTTCATATTTATAAGCTTTATTTTATTCATAAACCAACTCTACTTCATCAACTGTTAAAATACTACCGATATGACGAGAATCCAAATAACCAGACATACCACTTGATGTACCTTGCACCGGCATAGTAGCAGGAGAGCCGTTATCTGTAGATGAGAAAACAATTGTTATCGCATGTGCTTTTTTATTGGACGTATATTTAAGCTCAATGTTGCCTTCAATAAATGAATATACAGATGATTTAATTTTTATACTTCCAAAACCTATTTCATTCATATTTTCATCAAATATTTTAGCATAAGGTGTTGTTGATTCTTTATTATAAGAATAATATTTATACCAAAATTTAATATTTGATGGTCTTGAAGAGAAAGTTTTTCCATAATCAACAGTCTCCCCATATTGTCCAATATACAACTCGCCAGCTGTTCGATTAGAAGGCTGCGCTGATGACTCACCCAACCATGTATCACCTGCTCCCCAACCTACTGTTGCAATCTCTACAGCATTTCCCTTATATCCTTCTGTCACTAAATCAGACATTCCTTTGCGAGTTCTTAAATGATAAGAAGCTGTATACTTTTCTTCCGAAGTTGGAATAACACCTGAATATGAGCGGTAACTCCACACAGAGCTACCACCTGGATTAGGTGTTGTCTTAGTATTTGTCGTATCCCACCATTTTAATGATTCATCAGAATTTTCACTCCAAAAATAATAGCCATAAATTGTATTTTTAGCCCATATTATACTTTGTGAATATAATTCTTTTGAATACCATTCTTCAAATCCCCGATTACCAACCTGTGCCTTCGCCTCAGTAGTAATTCCCAATTCTCCAGAATAAGCCACCGCTTCTCCACCACGCTTATAAGCAGCCCGCAATGTATAAGCAACTCCATTTGTTTCAGTTGCACTTTCTCCCATACCTGTTAAAAGGAATAAACCTTTTTCGTTATCATATGACTGATTAGGCCATACTTTCCATTCCTCACCATCTTTGTATTGAATTTCTACAGTAGAAGAAGAGATAGTACGAGATGCACGCGATTTTGCTGATGCCTCTACCTTTACATAAGCTTTGGTAGCCCATACATCTGCATCACCATTCTTCAATGATAGTGTCAATTCCGGATCATCTACTTTAACAGTCTTTTCAATGGCTTTAGAACCATATTCAGCTTTAAACTGAACTCCAGCCTCAGTATCAATCAAAGGTTCTGAATAAGTCAAAGTTACATTATACGTAGTGCCCTCGCTTGATATTGAAACATTTTCTGCAGCAAACTGCTGAAAAGCACCAAAAGCAAAATAGTAAAATTTCACCTTCGAAGCATCACCTTCCAAAGTCATAGTAAATGACATTGTGCTGCTTCCGTACGGAACACTTTCAGGCAAATTCACAGCAAAACCATTATTACGGCTCTTAATTTTCAATACCACTGGAGTTTCCGTCTCTTTCCCGAATACATCAGTTGCAGTCAATGTAAAAGTATGATCCTCGTCGCCTTCACCAGTGCAATACAAATTAGGAACTACATTCTGAAATTCCACAATTGCTATCTTATCAAGGTTATCACCCAAACCTTTTACAATAAGTCCCAAATCAGTCATTTTCTGTTTCTGCTCTGCTGTCATTTTCACCAAATTGACCGACTCAGGCCATCCCAAAGCCTTCAATGCAGCAGAATTTGTAGCCAGCGTACAAGAAGCAATTCCAGAAGAAGCATTCAGGTAAGCCTGCAATACACCTTCCACACTTCCACCTTCTACTACTTCAATAGCACTTTCCGAAGTAAATCCATTCGCCATAAATACAGGAGGGGCTGCATTCAGAGCTTCATCAGAAACATCAAACTCTACATTCTGAGTATTTTCAGGATCATCGTTAAAAGTAATTTTCAGAGTAGATGTACCGGCATCCACATCCATCGTCAAACGATATTCATGTTTTACTTCTGCTGCCAGAGTTTTAACTTTCAAAGTTGTCTTTTCAGATGCACCCGGACGAGTCACATCCAGATATACATCCAAATTTCCCGGAACAAAGTAAGCTGCACGTGTTTCGTCTGCTGCAAAGCTCACCTTATTACTATGAGACGAAGTAACAGATGCACTGTAAGCTGAAAAATATTGCTTGAAAGCATCTGTATATGCTATACTTACCCGTGCTTTATTAATAGTACATTGCACAGAGACTTCAGTAGTTTCTCCTTCTGTAACATTAGCACTAGAACTTCCTGCGTAGCTCAATCCGTCGAATCCTTCCGCTGTAGCATCACCATATGAAGCAGAAACAGTATATTCACCTACCGGAACCACTGTGGACGCATCATATTCACTAAATTTTTCCCACGAACCAATTGTCTCGCCATCCGCGTTTTTAATAGTTAAAGAAAAATCTCCCGCCTCGGGAACACCGCTTTCTTCCGCACGCGAAGCAACTTCCTGCATTTCACCGCTAGCAGTCAATTGGATGTCGATGTATCCTTCATTGGCCGAAGGTGTATTTTCATCTCGAGAACAAGATGCCAATACGACAACCATCAATGTAAAAAACAAAAATTTAAGTCTATTCATATCCAAAAAATAATAATCTCATTTTAATTATAAAAATACGTCGCAAAATAACAACTAATCTCAAATCCTCACAAGGTCTATTTTTTTTATTTATGTCCTATTTTTTATATTCCTGCTTTTTAACATACTGACATTTCCTTCATAAGTACCTGATTCTATAGAATTTTCTTGTATTTTATATACATTCATATTTTTATAATCATTACCTTTGTTTCTATAAACCTAAACAAACCAATACTTAATGATGGAAAAAGAATTGCCACACCTTGAACTACCCGAAGAATGGATGGTAGGAACAGATATCAGCAAGAATCTGCTGCAACTTTATACTAATTTCCCATGCCGGTTAAAATCGGAAATATTTGTATTGTGTAAGGGAGGTGAAATTGAAGCGTCAGTCAATCTGAACAGAATAACTGTCAAAGCCAACGATTTTATGACCATCATGCCGGGCAGCATCTTCCAAATCCATAAAGTAGATGGAGATATCAAAATCTATTTTGGAGGATTTTCTTCTTTATTTATAGAAAAGGCTACTCCCACCAAGGAAATTGTAAAAACAATGTTTTTCACAATCGGCCATCCACTAGTCCATCTTTCGCCAGAAGGAGCATCTTTAGTGGAAGACTTATTTAATTTTCTGATTAAGGTATATTGCTTTTTCGATGAGCAAAAACGAAAAAACATTTCACCTTTATTTTATCATAACATTCATGCTATGATGTCTGCTATCTATCAGGAACATTCCAACAGACCTGCCAGCATATCCAAGAGCGAACAGATAAGCCGAAATTTCATGCAACTAGTCACACAGAATTATACGAAGACAAGAAGCGTGTCATGGTATGCTCATGCCATGAATATATCTCAAGCTCATTTATGCACAACTGTCAAGCAGGTAACAGGTAACACTTGCATAGACCTTATTGCAAAAATGGTTATCATGGACGCCAAATCACAACTCAAACTCAGCACACTGCCGGTACAGGATATTGCAGAATCACTAAGTTTCTCGAACATGTCTTTTTTTGGCAAATATTTTAAAAGATATGTAGGCATGAGCCCACAGGAATACCGGAATAATGCATAATCTTAATTTTTTCAACATACTATTTTTTTGAAGAGGATGAAAATTACTAAATTTCTTATTTTTTCAACGTTAACTTTCTTTACAACGTCCTGCATAAAGGAAGAAGCCCCTAATGCAGAAGCTGACATTATCAGCTGCACACTGCCTGCAGAATTTTTAGTCAATAATGAAATTAGGGTAGATCAGCCTTACGATGAAGAAATAAAGGCCTATCCAATTTATATTATGGTAAAAGAACAAACAGACCGCACCAATCTTGCACCTACCTTTGAACTAACAAAAGGAGCAACCATCTCCCCCGCAAATGGAAGTGCACAAGACTTCAGCAGTCCTGTCAGATACACTGTAACATCCGAAGACGGACAATGGCACCGAACGTATGCAGTATATGTAACAGTACAAAATGACACCAACATTCCTACTGTTTTCCATTTTGAAACAACAAAAACTAACGGTAAGTATTACGATTTTTATGAAGAACAAGGAAAAAATACTGTAACATGGGCCAGTGGAAATGGAGGTTATGCTATAGCCGTAAGTCAAGCCAACAAAGAAGATTACCCCACAACACTCGAAGAAAAAGGTTATATTGGTAAATGTGTTAAGTTATGTACCAAAACCACAGGAAGTTTAGGAGCCATGGTAGGAATGCCTATTGCATCAGGTAACTTGTTCTTGGGACAGTTCAGCATCACAAACGCTATAACCGATCCTCTAAAAGCAACTCAGATAGGAGTTCCGTTTTATAGCAAGCCTGTTAAACTTACTGGTTATTATAAGTACAAAGCCGGAGAAAAGTTTTATGCAAACGGACAATATGGCGATCAAAAAGACACATTCGATATTTACGCTATATTCTACAAATCGGATCAAGAAGTGCAATTTCTAGACGGTAGTTTAGCCACGAATAATTTTGAACATCCCAATATGGTAGCTTTTGCACGATTGACAGATAAAAAAGAAACGGATGAGTGGACTGCTTTCGAAATCCCCTTTGACTACGAACGCTATGGACAAGAAGTTGATATAAATCAACTAAAAGAGGGTAAATATAAAATAGGTATTGTACTTGCCTCAAGTGTAAACGGCGCTTTGTTTGAAGGTGCTCCAGGAAGTACCCTTCTGGTAGATGAGATGGAATTAATTTATGAATAACAAAAGACTATTTTTAATTTAAATATGAAGAAAAGCATTTTTATCTTGCTGGCCACTCTTTTGGCCACTGTTGCTTTTGCACAGAAAAATACTACGCCAACACTGCTGAAAGCAGCCCTTCACGGATGGGAATACGAACTCAGAGCAGGAATCAGCATTGGAGGAACTGCTCCCATACCTTTCCCACAAGAAATAAGAAGTATTGATTCGTATAATCCAACATTGGCTATTCTTTTGGAAGGTAACGCTTACAAATGGTTTGGCAAAGATAAAAAATGGGGACTCATAACGGGGCTCAGATTTGAAAACAAAAATATGGAAACAAAAGCTACTGTGAAAAACTATTCCATGGAAATCATTGGTAGTGACGGAAACCGCCTGAAAGGAAACTGGACCGGAGGAGTGAAAACTGTAGCCAGAAATGCTTATCTTACAGTACCTGTGCTAGCTGCTTATGCGATTAGTCCTCGCTGGAACATTAAGCTGGGCCCTTATGTCAGCTATGTTATGAACCATGATTTCTCTGGAGAGGTATACGAAGGTTATTTAAGAGAAGGAAATCCTACAGGCGACAAG
>Red_p1__coassemble_991_pt1 | contig 12230 bp, 7 predicted proteins | sample Red_p1__metabat2_high_PE_030 | metagenome-assembled genome bin Red_p1
AGTTTAAAACGATAAACCAGCTCAATAAAGCTTTTCCTGAAAGTAAGGATAAGATAAATACTTTTGTAAAGGAAAATGATATTGATATGAAAGAAACACGTGATGCTCTTATAATTATTAATTATTGTTTAGGCTTGTAGCCTTATTAGATTATGCTGTAATTTCATGAAAAATTTATATTAATTAAAGTGTTAGGCGATTGTCGAATGTTTGGAAGAGTAACTCCAGTTGTATTTGTACGGCTGGAGTTTTTTTATTGATTCATGAATAAAAATAGATTTATTTTCTTATTGTTCTAATTAATGAATTTATATTTATTATATGAAATGATTAATACTCTGATTATTAGTTATATAATGGCCGATTTTGTAATTGGACTAATTGTAATATTTATAAGAATATTGGGTTTTAATGTGATAATTTTCGCTGAAACCAGAGAAAAAACTAATTATATTTTCATTACCTTTGTGTAAATTAAGACTATAATCATTTATCCAATACTATAAAAATGAACAATAAAATTCGAATATTTACTTTGATTGGGGGATTATTGGCAATGTGTTTGCCTTTATTCCCCCAATCTTTAGTTTCTACAGTTGAGATTCCTGCTGGTTCATTTTATATGGGCAGTAAAGGTGAAGGAGAAAACTATGATGAGGCACCTATCCATAAAGTTACTATTACACATGCTTTTCGTATGGGTAAAACCGAAGTGACTAATGCGCAATACGAACAATTCCGTCCAGAGCATAAGGCTTTGCGCGGAAAGAATGGTATTTCGGTTAATGACGATGATGCTGTGGTATATGTTACTTATCAAGATGCAGTGGATTTTTGCATTTGGTTGAGTAAGAAGGAAGGAAAAAACTATCGCCTGCCTACTGAAGCTGAATGGGAATATGCCTGTAGCGCAGGGACATACACTGCCTATTATACTGGGGACGGTTTACCGGAGTCAATGTGCCGGAATCAGGTCGTTGCGCGTAACTTTAAACCGGTTTCACTGCAAGTTGGACAAACACCGCCGAATGCTTTTGGCCTTTATGATATGCATGGCAATGTGGAAGAATGGTGTTTAGATTGGTATGCTCTTTATAAGGAAGGAGAACAGATTGATCCCGTTGGTCCAGCTGAAGGTATGTATAGAGTTACTCGTGGGGGTAGCCATCATACACCGACTGAATATCTGAGGAGTGCAAATCGTATGGCGATGATTCCTGAAGATAAGCATTCACAAACAGGTTTTCGTGTTGTAGAGTGTGATTTTAATCCATTGGTTTCTAGGGCAGCAAATGGAGAAGCCTTTTTTAAAGGCCCAATACCATTTGTGGTTGAACCAACCGATAAAGATGTACCGTTTTATCTACATAATCATCAGCCTTCTATTATCTGGTGTGATAACGGAGATTTGCTTGCTGCATGGTTTTCTGCCAACCAGGAAAACGGAAGAGGTATGGTTGTCCTTTCGTCCAGACTTAGAAAAGGAGCAGATGAATGGGATAAAGCTTCTCTCTTCTTTAAGGTCCCAGACCGTAATATGACAGGTACTTCCTTGTTTAATGATAAGGAGGGTACGTTGTTTCATTTGAATGGGGTAGAGGCATCTGGCGATTGGCAAAATCTGATGATGATTATGCGTAAGAGTACCGATAACGGCTTGACATGGAGTCGGCCGGAGATTATTGCTCCTGAACATACCAAACGTCATCAGGTGATTTCGGGTACATCTAAGACTCCAGAAGGATGGTTTATCCAAGCCTGTGATGCAGGTCCGGAAAGTCATGATGGAACAGCAATTCATATCAGTAAGGACGGGGGTAAAACATGGCAAGACCCTTGGGATGGAGCTCCGCTCCCTGAATTTAAGGAAGGTGGAACAGGTAGTACGATTGCCGGGATACATGCAGGGGTGGTTTCTCTGAAAAACGGAGATATTTTAGCTTTAGGACGAGGAAACAGTATAACTAACAGTGAAGGAGAAAAACGTATGCCTATGAGTATTTCGCATGATAAAGGAAAGACTTGGTATTATTCAGCTTCTCCTTTCCCACCTATTGATGGAGGGCAGCGTTTGGTTTTATTGCGGTTAAACGAAGGGCCTTTGTTGCTGGTTTCTTTTACAGATCATCCGCAACGTACTCCAAAAGATAAACGTGGCATGTCATTTAAGACAGTTGATGGAAAAGAATACAAAGGTTATGGCATGTATGCAGCCGTATCGTATGATGAGGGAAAAACATGGCCGGTAAGACGTCTGATTACAGATGGACAGGAGCGTTTTCTGGATGGGGGAGCGTGGACCGGAAACTTTGTGATGGATGCCTGTCATGCAGAGCCAAGAGGTTATTTGGCAGGAACACAGACACCTGATAATACTATACATATATTAAGTAGCCGTTTGCACTACAGATTTAATCTGGCATGGCTTGAAGAAATAGTGGGTAAATAACATTTGTCAATCAATCATTATTAATACATATCACACATCATGAAAAACATCAAAAAACTGATGGTCTGCTTATTGGGAGCAGCCTTATCGAGCAGCTTGAATGCACAAGATGCGAATAGTTATGTACATGAACAGTCGGATGGATACGAATGGCCTACCGACAAAGAAGTTTTGGCCAAACTGGATAAATGGCAGGACCAAAAATTCGGTGTACTGTTTCATTGGGGACTTTATTCGGTTCCTGGAGTTTGTGAGTCATGGCCTATTTGCTGTGAAGATTGGATAACCCGCCCGATGGATTCTTATTATGAGTATAAGAAATGGTACTGGGGTCAGAGTGAGAAATTTAATCCTACCAAATTTGATCCGGAACAATGGGCCGACGTGATGGAAGATGCTGGTATGAAGTATATGATTTTCACTACTAAGCATCATGACGGTTTCTGTATGTTCGATTCGAAATATACCGATTTCTCTATTGCCAACGGACCGTTTAAAGATAATCCGAAGAAGGATGTAGCTCGTTATGTCTTTGATGCCTTCCGCGCCAAGAATTTTATGATTGGCTGTTATTTCTCAAAACCGGACTGGCATTGTGAGTGGTTCTGGAATCCTTACTTTGATACAAATGGACGTATGCAGAACTATAAGAGAGAAAAGCATCCTGACTGGTGGAAGAATTATCAGGACTTTACTTATAACCAGTTGACAGAATTGATGACTAATTATGGTAAATTTGATATTCTGTGGCTGGATGGCGGATGGATTACTGGTGAAGAAGTTCGCTTGGATGAGGTTCTGGCTAATGCCAGAGGCGGACAACAGCCAGGCTTGATTTCGGTAGACCGTACCATTAAAGGAAAGAATGAAAACTATCAGACTCCAGAACATACAATACCAGAAAAGCAATTGAATCATCCTTGGGAAACTTGTATGCCGCTTTCTGGTGCATGGGGATGGGTACCCAATGCAACTTTCAAGACATCTAACCATGTCGTGAATCTGTTGTCCGAAATTGTAGCTAAAGGTGGATGCTTCGTTCTAGGAGTAGGACCTACAGCCGAAGGACTTATCCAGCCAGAAGTGGTAGAAAGACTACAGGGAGTAGGAAAATGGCTGAGAGCAAATGGTAAAGCTATTTATAATACACGCACCACTCCTTATTATAACGATGGCAGAACTTGGTTTACTGCAGATAAGGACGGAAAAACACTTTATGCTATTTATACTTTGCCGGATAATGAAAAATTGCCTGCTACCATTGAATGGACAGGAAATATCCCGACTGGAACTATGAAGCTCTTGAAAGGAAACCGTACCGTGAAATATACTTGCAACGGGGATAAGGTTACAGTAACATTGCCTAAAGGTTTGGCAAATGAATCTCTGGCATTCAGCTTTAAAGTAAAAAAATAAACAACTAATTATAGACATAGAATATCATGAAAAAACTGAAAAATATTTTAGCTTGTTGTCTTATCAGTACAGCTTTTACCTTGAATGCAAATGCTCAAGAAGTTCAGGGCTTTGTGCATGAGCAGTCGGCTGCATCAGATTATGTATGGCCAACAGATCAGCAGGTTCTTGACAAATTGGATAAATGGCAGGATTTGAAATTTGGTGTTTTGTTTCACTGGGGTTTGTATTCCGTGCCAGGTATTGTAGAATCGTGGTCTATCTGTTCGGAAGATGAAGACTGGATTCCTCGTGACAAGAGCATGAGTTATGAGGACTATAAAAAATGGTACTGGGGACTTAAAGATAAATTTAATCCAGTGAACTTTAATCCGGAACAATGGGCTGATGTTATGGAGGATGCCGGTATGAAATATATGTTGTTTACAACAAAACATCATGACGGCTTCTGTATGTTCGATTCAAAATATACAGATTTCTCTATTGCAAACGGAGCTTTTAAGGATAATCCAAGAAACAACGTAGCGAAGTATGTTTTCGAAGCTTTCCGACAGAAGAACTTTATGATTGGCTGTTATTTCTCAAAACCGGACTGGCACTGTGAATGGTTCTGGAATCCTTATTATTCTACTCCTAACCGCAGACAGAATTATAAGATAGAGCAGCATAAAGACTGGTGGAAAAACTATCAGACATTTACAGAGAACCAGTTGGGTGAGTTGATGAGCGACTACGGCAGCATGGATATCCTTTGGCTCGATGGTGGTTGGGTTACAGGTGATGATGTAAATCTGGACCGTGTATTGGAAAAAGCTAGAAAAACACATCCGGGACTGATTTCAGTAGACCGCAGTATTCGTGGAAAAAATGAAAATTACCAGACCCCGGAACGTAGCATTCCGGCTACTCAGCTGAATTATCCGTGGGAAAGTTGTATTACATTGAGTAATGACTGGGGGTGGGTTCCGAATGCTCCTTACAAATCTCCAGAAAAAATAATCTCTATTTTGGCTGAGATTGTTGCTAAAGGTGGCTGTCTGGCTTTGGGGGTTGGTCCTACAGCTGATGGTATTATCGAACAGCCGGTTGTGGACCGTTTGCATAAGATTGGTGAATGGATGCGTGCAAATGGAGAAGCTATCTACAGCACACGTACAACTCCTGTTTATAATGACGGAAAGACTTGGTTTACTGCCAATAAAGATGGTGAAACTCTGTATGCAATCTATACGGTAAGTGATGGTGAAACATTACCTGCAACTATCGAGTGGAAGGGTAATCTGCCAAAAGGAAAGATGACATTATTGCAGACTGGTAAAAAAGTGAAATACAGTTGTGAAGGTGATAAAGTTGTAGTTAAATTACCTGAAGGTCTTAAAAACGAACCTTTGGCATTTAAGTTTAAACTGAAAAAATAATATCTTATGAAATCTATATTGATAACTACAACCGCTTGTTTGTTTATGAGTGTTGCGCCTGTTATGGCACAACAACCTCTTTACAAACAGGCTTCTGCTCCGGTTGAAGAACGTATTGATGATTTGCTGGGCAGAATGACTTTGGAAGAAAAAGTTGGTCAGATTTGTTGTCCACTGGGTTGGGAAATGTATACCAAAACCGGTAAAAACAGCGTGACTATTTCTGATTTGTATAAAAAACAAATGAATGAGGCTCCTATAGGCTCATATTGGGCTGTACTGAGAGCCGATCCATGGACACAGAAAACACTGGAGACAGGGTTGAATCCTGAACTGGCAGCCAAAGCTCTGAATGCCTTGCAGAAATATGCAGTAGAAGAAACACGTTTGGGTATTCCGGTGTTGTTTGCGGAAGAATGTCCGCATGGACATATGGCAATTGGAGCGACAGTTTTTCCAACTTCAATGGCACAAGCTTCTACCTGGAACAAAAATCTGATTTTTTCAATGGGTGAGGCAATTGGTCTGGAAGCACGCTCGCAGGGAGCAAATATTGGTTATGGTCCGGTTTTGGATATTGCCCGTGAGCCGCGTTGGTCTCGTGTAGAAGAAACTTTTGGTGAAGATCCCTACCTGACTGGAATCTTGGGAACTGCATTTGTAAAGGGTATGCAGGGTGCCGATTATAAAGATGGCAAGCATGTGTATTCTACATTGAAGCACTTGGCTGCTTATGGTGTTCCTCGCGGTGGTCATAACGGTAATCCGGCAGACATAGGAATGCGTGCATTGTTTGATGAATATTTGCCAGGTTTTCAGCGTGCAGTAGAAGAAGGTAAGGCTGCAACTGTGATGACTTCGTACAATTCTATTGATGGCGTACCATGTACTAGCAACACTTTCCTGATTGACTCAGTATTGAGAAAGAGATGGGGATTTGAAGGCTTTGTGTATTCAGATTTGGCCAGTATTGACGGTATTGCAGGTGGAAATGTAGCTGCCGATATGGAAGATGCTGCTATTCAGGCTATCAAAGCTGGTACAGATATGGACTTGGGTGCCAATGCATATAAGCGTCTGGTGAAAGCTGTAAAAGAAGGACGCATTGAGGAAAAATACATCGATCGTGCAGTAGAGAATGTTCTGCGTCTGAAGTTTAATATGGGATTGTTTGAGAATCCGTATGTATCCCCTAAAGAGGCTAAGGCTGTGGTGAATTGTGATGCTCATCGTCAAATTGCCCGTCAGATTGCTCGAGAAGGAACTGTATTGCTGAAGAACGATGGCATTCTTCCTTTGAGTAAATCTTTGAAGCGTGTAGCGGTAATTGGTCCTAATGCAGATGTGATGTATAACTATTTGGGCGACTATACTGCTCCGCAGGAACGCTCGAAGGTTGTTACAATTCTGGATGCAGTACGTGCAAAGCTTCCCAACGCACAGGTTGACTATGTAAAGGGATGTGCTATTCGTGATACAACTCAGAGCAATATTGCTGAGGCAGTACAGGCTGCTCAGAAAGCCGATGTGATTATCTTGGCAGTTGGTGGTTCAAGTGCACGCGACTTTAAGACTAAATATATCAATACAGGAGCAGCTACCGTATCGAATGAAGGCGATGGTATTGTATCGGATATGGAATGTGGTGAGGGTTTTGACCGTGCAACCTTGAATTTGCTGGGTGATCAGGAAAAACTCTTGAAAGCACTGGCTGCTACAGGTAAGCCTCTGGTTACAGTTTATATTGCCGGAAGACCTTTGAATATGAATCTTGCAAACGAAAAATCACAGGCACTTTTGACAGCCTGGTATCCTGGTGAACAAGGTGGTAATGGTATTGTAGATGTCCTTTTCGGTGATTATAACCCGAGCGGAAGATTGCCGATGTCTGTTCCACGAAATGAAGGTCAGATTCCGGTTCATTATTCTCAAGGTCCTCAGAGGGACTATATGGACAGTCCGGGAACACCGCTCTTTACTTTTGGTTATGGATTGAGTTATACCACTTTTGGCTACAGCAATCTGAGGCTGGAAGAAGGAGATGGCAAAGATGTGATGCAGAAAGTTGTATGTACAGTAACCAACACCGGTCAGTGTGACGGTGACGAAGTAGTACAGCTCTATATTAATGATAAAGTAAGCTCTGTGGTAACACCTCCAATCCGTTTGAAAGGCTTTGAGAAAATCTTCCTGAAGAAAGGAGAAAGTAAAGATGTAACTTTTGTCCTGACTCGCAAAGATTTGTCTATTTTCGACAAAAATATGCAGTTCACTGCTGAACCAGGTGAATTTAAAGTAATGGTTGGTGGAGCTTCCAATAACCTCCCGCTGCAAGGAACATTTGAAATTAAATAAATTTTAGAAGAGCACAGCTTGTTTTTACTAAGAGCTGTGCTCTTTCTTTTTTCAATATGCAGAATTCTATTACCTTTGTAGGGTGAATCCGAATTTTGTTATACTTTATATTGATATGCTATGAAAAAGATATCCTTACATTCCTATATGCCATGGGTTATTGCTGCTTTAATAGGAAGTATGCCGTTTCTTTTGGGGAATCAGCTAAAAGAGCCGTCAACGCAGACCGTTGAAAAAACACTTCCATTATATAGCTGTCTGGATGTACCTGCTCAGTTTACACTTTGTGATAGTACGGTTGATTTGTCGCGTTACGACCGGAAGGAGCGTTTGGATAGAGAATTATTGGCTTTTTCGTATATGCATAGCACTTCGTTGCAGATAATAAAGCGTGCTAATCGATATTTCCCGATTGTGGAACCCATATTGAAGCAGCATGGAATTCCCGATGACTTTAAATACCTTATGGTTATAGAGAGTAGCCTGAATCCATTGGCACGTTCAGGGGCTGGTGCTGCGGGTATGTGGCAGTTTATGGAAGGTACGGCACGCGATTATGGCCTGGAGGTAAGCAATACGGTAGATGAAAGGTATCATCTGGAGAAAGCTACTCATGCGGCTTGTAAGTATCTGAAGAATGCATATCGGAATTATAAAAGTTGGATGAATGTCATTGCCTCCTATAATGCAGGTCAGGCGCGTATTTCCCGACAATTGCTCCGGCAGGATGTAGATGATGCGCTTGACCTTTATCTGGTAGAAGAAACTACCCGGTATCCTTATCGTGTCATGGCTGCAAAGATGTTGCTTTCCGAACCACAGAAGTTTGGATTCAGACTGAAAGCGTCTGATTTGTATCCTCCCATTCATTACCGGGAAATCAAGGTTTCAGAGAATATTGAAGATCTGGCACGCTTTGCCCGTGGACAAGGTATTAATTACTCGTTGCTGAAGAATATGAATCCTTGGTTGCGATCTACTTCTTTACATGTGCATAAAGGAAAGACTTATGCAATTAAAATTCCTGCAAAGGAATCAATGTATTATAATTCGAAGGTAATTATTCCTCATGATAAAAGATGGATTGTTGAATAAATCTTAATGTATATATAATATGAAAAAACAACTGATTTTAGGACTTTGGGGCACCTGTGCGTTGACCGCTGGTGCACAGTCGTTTACAGAATGGCAGAATGCTGAAGTAAATGCGGTAAACCGTGCGCCGATGCATGCCAATTATTTTGCGTACGAAAATGAAGAGGCTGCAACTCGGGCAGTCAAAGAAAAATCAGAGAATTTTATGACCTTGAATGGTACTTGGAAATTCTTTTGGGTTAAAGATTCAGACAGTCGTCCTACTGATTTCTGGAAAGTTGGCTATAATGACAATGGATGGGATAATCTGCCTGTGCCTGGCGTATGGGAACTTCACGGATATGGAGATCCTATTTATGTAAATATAGGCTATCCTTGGAGGGAACAGTTTAAAAATAATCCGCCTTTTGTTCCTGTTACCGACAATCATGTAGGTTCATATCGAAAAGAAATTGTAATTCCTGCCGACTGGAAGGGTAAAAAAATTGTTGCTCATTTCGGTTCTGTTACTTCCAATATGTATTTGTGGGTCAATGGTAAATTTGTAGGCTATAGTGAAGACAGCAAATTGGAGGCAGAGTTTGATTTGACCAACTATGTAAAACCAGGAGCGAAAAACTTGATCGCGTTTCAGGTATTCCGCTGGTGCGATGGAACTTACTTAGAAGACCAGGACTTCTTCCGTTATAGTGGGGTAGGACGTGACTGTTATCTGTATGCACGAAATAAAACGCATATTGCGGATATTCGTGTGACTCCCGATTTAGATGCTCAGTATCAGAACGGAAGCTTGTCTGTCAGTCTTGACATGAACGGCAGTGGAGAAGTGAAGTTAGATTTGCTGGATGCAAAGAATGAGCTTGTACAAAGTCAGACAGTAAAAGCATCGGGCAAGACCACAGCTACCTTTAATGTAGAAGATCCAAATAAATGGAGTGCAGAAACTCCTTATTTGTATACTTTACGTGCCAGTTTGAAGCGTGGAAATGAAACACTGGAAGTTATTCCGGTTAAAGTGGGATTCCGTAAGATTGAACTTAAAGGTGGACAGATTCTGGTTAATGGCCAAGCAGTTTTGTTCAAGGGAGCCGACAGACACGAAATGGATCCGGATGGCGGTTATGTAGTTTCGCGTGAACGTATGATTCAGGATATCCAGCTCATGAAGCAGTTTAATCTGAACGCTGTGAGAACCTGCCATTATCCGGATGATAATTTCTGGTACGATTTATGTGATAAGTACGGTATTTACGTTGTGGCTGAGGCTAATGTGGAATCTCACGGTATGGGTTACGGTCCGGAAACGCTGGCCAAGAACCCAAGTTACAAGAAGGCCCATCTGGAACGCAACCAACGAAATGTTCAGCGTGGATTCAACCATCCTAGTATTATTTTCTGGTCATTGGGTAATGAAGCCGGTTATGGCCCGAATTTTGAAGCTGCTTATGATTGGATAAAAGCTGAAGATTCAAGTAGAGCTGTGCAATATGAGCAAGCAGGCTATGATGGAAAAACTGATATTTTCTGCCCGATGTATTATGGTTATCAGAGCTGTGAAGACTATGGAAAGGACGACTCAAGACAAAAACCGCTGATACAGTGTGAGTATGCACATGCAATGGGTAACTCACAAGGTGGATTTAAGGAATACTGGGATTTGGTACGTAAGTATCCGAAGTATCAGGGAGGATTTATTTGGGACTTTGTAGATCAGTCTGTTCGCTGGAAAGGCAAAAACGGAGCAACAATTTATGCTTATGGCGGTGATTTCAATAAGTTCGATGCCAGTGACAATAACTTCTGTAACAACGGCTTGATCAGTCCGGACCGTAAACCTAATCCACATATGTATGAGGTTGGCTATTTCTATCAGAATATCTGGACTACTCCAGGAAACCTGGCCGAAGGAGAGGTGAAAGTTTATAATGAAAACTTCTTCCGTGATTTGAGCGCTTATTACATGGAGTGGGAATTGATGAGAAATGGAAAGACAGTCCGTACAGGTCGTGTCGAAAAACTGAATGTAGCTCCTCAGCAAACTGCTAGCGTCAAACTTGATTTAGGTAAGACTTGTAAGTGTGGAGAATGGTTGCTGAATGTTTCTTATAAACTGAAAAACCGCGAAGGTTTATTGCCTGCTGGATTTGAAGTTGCGAAGAATCAGCTGACATTGAATGAGTATGTAGCTCCTGAAATGAAAATGGAAAATGTAGCCCAAGCTAATATTCAGACAATTCCAGCTGAGGTGAAAGACAATGACTATAACTATCTTATTGTAGAAGGAGAAAACTTTAGAACTGAATTCAACAAGCACACAGGCTTTATGGTAAAATATGAAGCTGATGGCATCAACTTTATTAAAGATGGCGAAGCATTGACTCCTAACTTCTGGCGTGCACCGGTAGATAATGATTACGGAGCCGGACTTCAGAATAAATATGCAGTTTGGAAGAATCCGGAAATGAAATTGCTTTCATTAAAACAGCAGACAGAAAATGGTTTGGTGGTTGTTGAGGCTGCTTACGAGATGAAAGAAGTCTCTGCAAAACTGAATTTGAAATATGTTATCAACAATGCCGGAGCTATTAAGGTGGAACAACGGATGGAAGCCGATAAGAATGCTAAAGTTTCTAATATGTTCCGTTTCGGTATGCAGATGCCTATGCCTAAAGTATTCGAGACAATAGAATATTATGGTAGAGGTCCTGTTGAGAACTATGCCGACCGTAAATGGAATGCAAATATCGGAATTTACCGTCAGCAGGTAGACAATCAGTTCTATTCTTACATTCGTCCGCAGGAAAACGGTACAAAATCAGATATTCGTTGGTGGAAAATGCTGAATGCCGGTGGTAATGGATTGGAAATTATAGCTTCTGCCCCATTCTCTGCTTCCGCTTTGCATTATACAATCGAATCGTTGGATGATGGTGTAAGAAAAGACCAAAGACACTCTCCAGAAGTAGAAAAAGCTGACTTGACCAATCTTTGCATTGATAAATTACAGGCAGGTTTAGGTTGTGAAGATAGTTGGGGACGTATTACCAGACCTGAATATCAGGTTCCTTATGCTGATTACGAGTTTACTTTCATTATGAAACCCGTTAAGCATCAGGTAAATGTACGTTAACCCATAAATATCCTTTTATTCATAAAGGTATAAATAGAAAAGGCCGCTTTAGCTCACTTGAGTTGAAGCGGCCTTTTTATTATGCATTATTTTTTTTAAGGATTACAGCTGTTTATTTGAGGAGTTTATTACATTATGAACACGCTACGGTATAAATTGCAGAGAAGTAAAATTGTTGATAATCAGATTGATATGATTAAATAAGATTTGAAGTAGATAGTTTATTAACAGGATGTTAATAAAGAAGTGTATGTAATTAACAAGGATGTGAACAATCAAAAAGGCCTAATTCTTTAGAATTGGGCCTTTTTACTGTCGGAATGAGGCGACTCGAACGCCCGACCCCTACGTCCCGAACGTAGTGCGC
>Red_p1__coassemble_1045_pt1 | contig 11696 bp, 10 predicted proteins | sample Red_p1__metabat2_high_PE_030 | metagenome-assembled genome bin Red_p1
ATGAGGCAAAGGTATCAAAACCTTATGATATAAATCAATTATGAACATCTACTTAGTAAAATAACAGACAACTATAACCTTAAAATATCTACCTCAGCTGATGCTTATTTTTTTCTCCAGAAGAACAGTGAACCAATCAATGTATGTTTTACAGAGTTCAGTTCATCAGCTCGTTCAGTAATATTGTCTAAAAATGGGTCTGCATCTTTTTCAGATAAGACTCCCTCTGCAATAAACTGTTTGACAGTTCGTTTTTCGTTATTGAGAAGCATTCTGATTGCTTTAATGGTCAGTGCATGGTTATAGGCTTTAGGGAAGTATTGGGCCAGTTTGGATAATTGTTCTTCCATGCGGGAGATATTGTTTTCTACTTCCTTATGCAAATGCAAAAGATCTTCCTTTTGTTTTTCATCCAGCAAAGTAGAACTGCTAAGCTCATCCAGCAATCTTATATCTTCTTTTTGCATGATGATAAATCCTCGTCCCAGGTCATACAGATTTCCGATGGTCTTTCTAAAATATAGCACAATCCAGTTATGGCTTTTCGCCATTTCACGTAAATGTCGTAGAAAGAATGAGCGGGAGAAATAGCCGAAAATGGAGTTTCGGGTATCCATGGAAAACGTACCATCATGGTCGTATAATTCGTCAAGTGAGTTCATGAGCCGTCTGAACGATGTTTGCGACAGAATTCCTTGTTCATACAAACTCTTGCATACAGCTTTCTCTTTGTCTAATAGCTTCAAACGTATCTCTGCAAGGAAGTCATTCGTGGGCGCTGCAATTTGTATATCCTCTTCAGGTGTCGGTAAGTATTTGCCTACTTTCTCCCAATTAGCTCCATTAAGAGGCTCTCTTTTTTGGAGTTTATCGTAATACTTTTCTGCACTCTCACGAATGCTTTTGCGTATTCTGGATTCCATGATGATGCGTGCTGATGGGGTACTGATAAGTCCCAGTTTTTTAAGCAGCCAACGCATTGTTGTGGCATTGATAGAGAGTGTAAGCGTTACGATACCTGCGGTAAAGAACAAAATCTGGCTTCGTATTTCTTCGGGGATTGCAGGAGTGTACGATACCATAAGCGCAAGTGTCATACCTAAAGCTCCTCTCAGACCTCCCCAAGTTAGGATTACAGATTCTCGTTTGGAAAGGCCATATCCCAGACTTTTCATAATCGGATAAAGCAGCGTAATCATAAGGAACCGGAAAAGGTTCAAGGCAATGTACATAATAATTAGCACTCCTAAATTCAGCCATGAGAAATCTACTTTTTCTGCAATTACAAGTCCTACCATAATAAATACCAGTGTATTGGCGATGTGACTGAGTAATTCCCAAAACTTGGCCATGAAAATGTTTACTTCCGGACGTAGTCTGGGACGGCCTACATAGGCAATGGTAAGGCCGAATGCTACCAGGGCAATCACGCCTGATACTCCTAAATAATATTGCGAAAGTATGAATGTCAGGTAGGCGGCCAAAATAATCACGCTGTTTTGAATCATTTCTTCCGAGTTGATTCGGGTTATGAACCAGATGGAAATCCGTGCTAATAGCCAGCCCATTAGTACGCCGCCGGCTACTACCTGAACAAACTGTACCAGTGGTGATACATCGCTGGCCCCACTGAGTGTATAAGCTCCGAAGAATAACATGAAACATACGATACCTGTTCCATCGTTAAGCAATGATTCTGCATCTACCAAAGTAGAGAATCGTTTACTGGTTTTCAGTTCATGCAGCAATGCAACTACAGCTACCGGGTCTGTGGCACTGATAAGGGCACCAAACATAAGTGCGAAAGGCCAGGTCCAGGCTTCGTATCCCGGTAAAAAGTAACTGATGGTGATGAGGAAGACTGCAGTCAGTCCCATACAGATTAATAGTCCCGGGACTGCCAACAGTGTTGCATTTGCCAGTGTTTTCTTGAAAATGTGCATGTTCATTTCATATGCCGCATCAAAAATCAGGATAGGCAGAAAGACATACAGAATAAAATCAGGGTTAGTGTCTGCTACATTTCCCAGTGCTTTGCTGACATCTGGAAATGTTTGGAGAAAGCCGGCGCGGTCCAGTAAACCAATGCCAAGCCCGAGTACAAACAGAGCAACTGTATACGGAAAGTTGCTGTGCTTTAGCAGTGATTTCAGAATGGCCCCAATCAATAAACCTGCTACGGTTATTAAGAGGGGGGATAATAGTGCAAATTCTTCCATAAAATATAATGTATTAATTAAAAGTTTTCAGCATTTCGCTTGCTATTTACAAAAATAAGCAAATCTTTTAGATGTGCAAGTTCTTTTTACTCGTAATATGGATATTATGCATGCGGCTGCAAAAGTGTAAATATTTTGTAGTAAAATATTGCTATTTGTTATGAAATTGCTACCTTTGGCGTATTCTAAGTATGAAAAGCATGAAAGTTACGATTTTACAAAACGATATTTACTGGTCTGATATTTCTGCTAACACACAGCATGTGGATGAAATAATGGATAAGGCCGACAAAGCAGACTTGTATGTACTGCCCGAGATGTTTTCTACTGGTTTTTGTACACACCCTGAGGGAATAGCCGATAAAAATGGCAGTACGCTAGCGTGGATGCGTAAGAAGGCTGCGGAGAAAGATGCTGCAATTGCTGGTAGCATTGCAGTCGAGGAAGATGGAAAATTCTATAACCGTTTTCATTTTGTCTATCCTGATGGGAAGGTTGTTTGTTATAATAAGAAACATCTGTTTACTTACGGTGGGGAGGACAAACGGTTTACGCCGGGTAACGAAAGGGTGATAGCCGAGTATAAAGGTGTACGTATATTGCTGCAGATTTGTTATGACTTGCGTTTTCCGGTCTTCTCGCGTAACCGCAATGACTACGATGTTGCGATATATGTAGCCAGTTGGCCTACTCCGCGTGTTGAGGCTTGGAAGGCTCTGCTCAAGGCACGTGCCATCGAAAACCAGTGCTATGTGCTGGCTGTCAACCGGGTTGGGTCTGATCCGTTCTGTCAGTATTGTGGTGGCAGCGCTGTGATAGATCCATATGGCAAGATTGTATCGGCTTGTGAAGACGGCAAGGAATGTATTGCCGTTGCAGATATTGATATGAAAGAATTATTGGCATTCAGAGAGAAGTTTCCTGTTTTGGAGGATGCCGACTCATTTAAATTAGACTAACAATCGAATTCTATGGAAAAAATATTATTACTAGGCGATCAGGCTATTGCTTTAGGAGCCATTCATGCGGGGATAGCGGGTGTATATGCTTATCCCGGTACTCCTTCAACAGAAATTACCGAGTATATTCAGGAACATCCTTTGGCTAAGGAGAGAAAATTGCATAGTACATGGTGTACCAATGAAAAAACAGCTATGGAGGCTGCTTTAGGTGTGTCTTATGTAGGTAAGCGTGCACTGGTATGTATGAAACATGTAGGAATGAATGTTTGTGCAGATGCCTTTGTTAACTCAGCCATTACAGGTGTGAATGGTGGAGTGGTGGTGCTGGCTGCAGACGACCCTTCAATGCATTCTTCACAGAACGAGCAGGATTCCCGTTTTTATGGCAAGTTTGCCATGATTCCTATTCTTGAACCGGCTTCTCAGCAGGAGGCTTATGATATGATGGCTTATGCTTACGAATTGTCCGAGCGTGAGGGGCTTCCGGTACTGATGCGTATTACGACCCGCATGGCGCACTCGCGTGCCGCAGTGGCTGTGAAATCAGATTTCCTGAATGTTATGTCTACAGGACGTCCTTCTGTTCCTTCAGATTGGGTGTTGCTGCCAGGAAATGCCCGCCGCAGGTATCAGGAAGTAATTGCTGCCCAGCCCACTTTGGTACGTTTGTCTGAGGATTCTCCTTTTAATGATTATAAACCGCAGACTGGTAATGAAAATAAGGCGAAGCTAGGTATTCTGGCGTGTGGTATTGGCTATAATTATGTGATGGAAAATTATCCGGATGGATGTCCTTATCCGGTTTTGAAGATTGCTCAATATCCTTTGCCTTCGGATAAGTTGCTGGCTTTGGCTGAGTCGTGCGAGTCGCTGCTGGTTGTAGAAGACGGACAGCCTTTTGTGGAGGAGCAGCTTAAAGGTATTTTGCCTGGGAAATATACCGTAAAGGGCCGCCTTAGTGGTGACCTTCCTCGTACGGGTGAGCTGACCCCCGACAGTGTGCGTCTGGCATTGGGCTTACAGCCGGTTTCGGTTTATGCTGCAGCCCAGAACATTGTCCCCCGTCCGCCAGCATTGTGCAACGGATGTGGTCACCGCGATCTGTACGATGCACTGAACCGTGTGGCTGCACAATACCCTGATGCCAAGATTTTTGGAGACATCGGCTGTTATACTCTAGGGGCACTTCCACCTTTCCGTACGCTGAGCAGTTGTGTGGATATGGGTGCTTCTATTACGATGGCGAAGGGGGCTGCTGATGCCGGACTTTTCCCTGCCATTGCGGTGATTGGAGATTCTACGTTCACACACTCTGGAATGACCGGATTGCTGGATGCAGTAAACGATAAGGCCAACATTACAGTTATTATTTCCGACAATCTTACGACTGCTATGACGGGTGGACAGGATTCGGCCGGAACTAATAAGTTCGAGGCAATCTGTCTGGGATTGGGAGTTGAGCCGGAGCATGTGCGTGTCGTAGTCCCGTTACCTAAGAATATGGAGGAAATTACACGCATCCTTAAAGAGGAGATAGAGTACAATGGAGTTTCTGTCATTATTCCACGCCGTGAATGTATGCAGACACTCAACCGTAAGTTAAAACAGAAAAGAGCAGCAAAAGCATGAAAACAGATATAATTTTATCAGGCGTAGGAGGACAGGGTATTCTTTCTATTGCTACAATTATAGGTGAAGCAGCGACACGTTTGGGGTTGACACTGAAACAGGCTGAAGTACACGGCATGAGCCAGCGTGGAGGGGATGTGCAGTCTAATCTGCGTTTGTCTGACCAGCCGATTGCATCCGATTTGATACCGTTGGGCATGGCTGATATTATTCTTTCATTGGAGCCGATGGAGGCTTTGCGTTATCTTCCTTATCTTTCTAAAGAAGGATGGATTATTACTTCGTCTGCGCCTTTCATCAATATTCCTAATTATCCTGACACCGAACAGCTGATGCAGGAACTGAACAGTTTGCCGCATGTTGTGGCACTGGATGTGGATGCTATTGCGAAGGAGAATAACATGCCGCGGTGCGGTAATGTGATTTTGCTGGGTGCGGCAGCTGTCTTGCTGAAGATTATTGATACCGATGAGTTGTATCATAGTATTGAGCGGATATTCCGGTCGAAGGGGGAAGCTGTTGTAGAAATGAATCACCGTGCCTTTAAGATAGGTTATGAGTATGCACAACAATTAATGAAGAAATAGCCATATGAGTAAGGTGTTTAGTGAAGAGCTGGTAGCACAGGTGGTGAAGGAGATGAAAGTAGCCGATCTTTCTAATGCTACCATTGGTGATGTCTTGCTGGTTGCTTCTCGTCTGGAGCAGCTTACGGGTATTCCTTTTGTGCGTATGGACCAGGGGTCTCCGGGACTTCCTGCCAATAGAGTGGGTATTGAGGCTGAAAAGGCAGCGCTTGATAAAGGATTGGGTGCACAATATCCGGCGGCAGCTGGGGTGGCCGAACTGAAGGAGGCTGCATCTCGTTTCATAAAGGCTTTTATTGATATTGATATTTCTCCGCGTGCGTGTTTGCCTACAACAGGGTCTGTGGCCGGTTCGTTCGGAGCATTTATAGCATGTACTCAGCGCATTCCCGGTAAAGATAAGGTTCTATTTATTGACCCGGGTTTCCCTATCCAGAAGTCGCAGCTTCGCATTTTGGGCATTCAGTGGAAATTGTTCGATATTCATGATTATCGCGGACAGGCTTTGCGTGGAAAGTTGGAAGAGTTCCTGCGGGAGGGCGATATAGCTGCCATTGTTTATTCCAATCCTAATAATCCGGCTTGGATTTGTTTGGAGGAGGAGGAGCTGCAGATTATCGGTGAGCTTGCTACGCGTTACGATACGATTGTGATGGAAGACCAGGCCTACTTCTGTATGGACTTCCGTCATCCTTTCGGTCGTCCTTATCAGGCTCCGTTTGTTCCTACGGTGGCTCGTTATACGGATAACTATATATTGTTCTTGTCTGCTTCGAAGATATTTAGTTATGCCGGACAGCGTATTGCCTTGGCTTGCGTGTCCGATAAATTGTTCGACAAGCAGTATCCTGCATTGGCAGAGCGCTATGAGGATTCCGGGGTATTCGGACCTACTTTCATTGCATCGATTATGTATATGATAACTTCCGGATGTACAGCTACTACTCAATATGGCTTGGCCGAGATGCTGAATCAGTCGGTCGAAGGTAAGATTGATTTTGTGGCCGATACCCGTGAATACGAGCGCAGGGCAGCACGCATGAAGAAAATTTTTACCGATAACGGATTTTCCATCGTCTACGATCGTGATGTGACTCAGAAGGTGGGCGACGGTTTCTTCTTTACGCTGGGTTATCCGGGCTTGACAGGAGGCGAACTGTTGTGCGAGCTGATGTATTACGGTGTCAGCAGCATTTCGCTGGCTACTACCGGAAGCGACCAGCAGGGTGTTAGGGCTTGTACATCGCGTATGCGTGAAGAATTGTATCCGGTATTGGAAGAGCGTATGAAGGCTTTCAGAGCCGACCATCCGATAGATTGATAAACAAAATATTACACACAAATAACTGACTTTAAATTGAAATACGATTATGATTTGGAACACGAATAAAGAGTGCATGGACCCGGAGCAGATGCGCGAGCTGCAGGGAAAGCGTTTACAGAAGTTGGTGGATTATGTATACCACAATACGCCATTCTATAGAAAGAAAATGCAGGAGATGGATTTGTTGCCCGGCGATATCAAGTCTATCGATGATATTGTGAAACTCCCTTTTACTACCAAGCAGGACCTACGCGACAATTATCCTTATGGCCTGATGGCTGCCCCCAAGTCGGAGATTGTGCGTGTGCATGCTTCTTCAGGAACTACGGGTAATCCTACTGTAGTAGGTTATACGCGTAAGGATTTGGAAATCTGGAAGGAGGCGATTGCCCGTTCGCTTACGGCTTATGGCATTACACGCGAAGATACTGTTTCTGTAGGTTATGGCTACGGACTGTTTACTGGCGGACTGGGAGCGCATTATGGGGTAGAGCATATTGGTGCTACTGTGATACCGACTTCTACCGGAAATACGGAAAAGCATATTCGCCTGTTGCGTGACCTTCAGATTACCGGACTGGCTTGTACTCCTTCGTATGCTTTGTATTTGGCTGAGGCTTTAGATAAGGCCGGACTGTCGAAAAAAGATATTTTCTTGCGGCTAGGTATTTTTGGTGCTGAGCCGTGGACCGAGAATATGCGTCGTGAAATAGAGGATCGTCTGGGCATTAACGGATATAATATTTATGGATTGAGTGAAATTATCGGTCCGGGTGTTGCCCATGAGTGTGAGTGTAAAAACGGCTCGCATATAGCTGAGGACCATTTCTACCCCGAAATTATTTCACCCGATACGCTGGAACCGCTTCCTAGAGGCCAGGTTGGCGAAATGGTATTTACCACGCTTACTAAAGAGGGTATGCCGCTGCTGCGTTATCGTACAAAAGACTTGACTTCACTGATGGAAGGCACTTGTCCGTGTGGCCGTACTACCGTACGTATGACTCCGATTATGGGACGTAGTGACGATATGCTTATTATCCGTGGTATTAATGTATTCCCGTCGCAGGTAGAAAGTGTAATCCTCGAAATGAAAGAGTTCGAACCGCATTACCTGCTGGTTGTAGACCGTGTCAAAAATCTGGATACCTTGCAGGTGCAGGTGGAAGTTCGTAGAGATTTCTTTACAGACGATATTGGCTCGATGCTGAATCTGAAGAAAGCGCTTTCCGACAGACTGAAGAGTGTCCTGTCTATCAGTGCGGATGTGAAGCTGGTAGAGCCTAACAGTATTGCGCGTAGCGAAGGTAAGTCTAAACGGGTGATTGATAAGCGAGTTTTAGTTTAATATATAAATTAGATAGCTATGACAATAAAGCAACTCTCTGTTTTTCTGGAGAATAAAACCGGAAGAATAAACGATGTAGTACGTACATTGGGAAAAAATGATATAAATATGCATGCATTCAGCATGGCCGAAACAGCAGACTTTGGTATTCTTCGCCTTATTGTGTCGGATGTGGAGAAAGCTGTTGAGGTGTTACGTGCGCAGGATTTTGCAGTCATGTCTACCGACGTGGTTTGCCTGAGTTGTGCCAATGTGCCGGGCTCACTGGCCGAGGTTTTGGAATGCCTTGCTGCCGAGAATGTTTTTATAGAGTATATGTATGCTTTTGCACAAAAGGATACAGCCAATGTGGTGATAAAGCCTAATAATATCCCTCATTGTCTGGAAGTCCTTAAAGCTCATCAGTGTAATGTGCTGAATAAGGAAAAATTATAATAGCCTGTCTGGTATTGTTGAGCCACAGTTTCTTCATCGTAGGGGATGAAAAGGACTGTGGCTCTTTTTTGTTTAGATTTTCTTTTTGATTTCCATTTTGTAGACGTTGGTCTCTTTTGGGGTAAAGCCTAGGGATTTATATAAGGCATTAGCTGCTATTCTTTTAGGGTTGGATGTTAGTATTAAAGTTGTGTTCTCCTCCAGAGATAATTTGTCGAGCATTTCCTGCAACATTTTTCTACCCAGGCCTGCGCCTCTGAATTTTTCATCTACCACCACATCTTCAATCCATGTTTTCCGCCCTGTGGGAGCTTCGTAGCTGCCGGTTGTAATCATCCCGTATACTTGTTCTCCTTTTTGGAGGAAATACAGGTGACTGTCTTTGTTGTCGATAATAGCTTGCAGCTTTTCTTTTGTAAAAGAAATAGGGGAGGAAGTCAGCTGATTAAGCAGCTGTTGTACTGTCTTTACATGTTCATCGGTGACGCCCGATACTTCTTTTAGTTGCAAATTTTCCATATTATAGTTTATTGAAAGATTACCGTATCGCAAAGATAGTCTATTTTGGAATTGCGGACGAATGATGATGCAATATCTTGGATGATTTCCTTTAGTCTTTCAGCTTGAGATAATCCTCGTCCGAAACTGCTTCTAGCCATTCGTTGGCGGTATCTTTACCGTCCAGCTCAAAAGCAAGATGGGCAAACCAACTGTCTGATGTGGCACCGTGCCAGTGCTTGACGTTGGCAGGAATATGGATAACAGTGCCGGGGAGTATTTTTACTGCCGGTTTTCCTTCTTCCTGATACCAGCCTTGTCCGGCCACTCCAATCAGCATTTGTCCGCCTCCTTCGGTTGCCTTGTGGATGTGCCAGTTGTTGCGGCACCCGGGCTCGAAGGTGACGTTGAATATTTTCACTTGCTCGTTTGAGACAGGTGCCAGATAACTGTTGCCGGTAAAGTAGGCTGCAAATGCAGTGTTGGGCTCACCAATCGGGAATACCATTTCTCGTTGGAAAGTTTCTTTGGCGTTCTGAGCGGTCTCGTCTTCTGCCCATACATTTTTTGCAAGGTTGAAAGCAGCCCATGCTTTGGGCCAGCCTGCATAGAAACCGATGTGTATGATGATTTCTGCAATTTCAGTACGGGTTATACCGTTGTTTTTGGCCGATTGCAGGTGATAGGTAAGCGAGTTGTCTGTAATTCCTTGGCTGATAAGGGAGGTGATAGTGACCAGACTACGGTCGCGCAACCCTAGTTTGTCAGTGCGGCTCCATACTTCTCCAAAAAGGACATCATCATTAAGCTCTGCAAATTTTGGCGCGAAGTTTCCTAATTGGTCGCGCCCTGCTGTCTGTACTATTTTTTCTTGTGCCATAACGTTGGATGTTAAAAAGCTAAATACTGAAATAAAAATTATTTTGTTCATAACCGTTGGATTTATCTGTCCGTTGTTACTTCAAAGCTTATTGTTTTGCACAAAATTACTGGATTCACCCCAAAGACAACGTAACGATAAATGGGAACTTTGTACCCATTTTACGGATATGAAATTTTTATTCGATGGTTGTACCTTTCTTTGCTTTCCAGTAGGCTATATGTTTGGGGCTTCCCACAATTTGTGCTGTATAGATTCCGCTATGTCCCGAGAAAAGATACGATGCTACACAGGCAATGCCTAAATACATACCGCCTTCGATTCCAAAAAGTTCTATTCCCATAAGCGTACATGCAATAGGTGTATTGGTAGCTCCTGCAAAAACGGCTACAAAGCCAATGCCTGCCATGAATGATAACGGTAGGGGAATAATGGCAGATAAGGCACTGCCTAAGGTAGCTCCGACAAAAAACAAGGGAGTTACTTCTCCACCTTTGAATCCTACGCCGATGGTAAATGTTGTCAGTAATAATTTAATAAGGAAATCATACCACATTTGTACTTCCGTAAATGAGCTTACAATGACGGGTACGCCCAAACCGATGTATTTGGTAGTTCCCATAAGCCATACGCAGACGGCTATGCAAACTCCACCTATTAAGGGGCGGAACGGTGCGTATGATATATATTTCTTGGCTGTTTGTCCCCAGAAAACAATGGATCTGGAGAATAATCTTGCGGTAAGCCCGAAAAAGAGACTGGCCAGTATTACCCAGAGTAGGACACTTACGCTTAATTCCGGGACTTCGGTCATGTGGTATATCGTGTGCTCGATTCCCCAGGCGTGGCATGCATAGTTTGCAAAGAAGGAAGCCAGGAAGATGGGAAGTATGGCGTCGTATCGCATGCGTCCGATGATGATGACTTCCAAAGCAAAGACAGCTCCTGCCAGTGGTGTCCCGAAGACGGATGCAAATCCAGCACCTATACCTATCTGTATCATGATTTTACGGTCGTAAGGATGCATCTTGAAAACGCGCGACATGAAGTCGGCTATGGCACCGCCCATTTGTACACCGGTTCCTTCGCGTCCTGCAGAGACACCGAATAAGTGGGTCAATACGGTTCCGATATATACCAGAGGGGCCATTTTAAAAGGAATAATGTTATGCGAGCTGCGAATTTCTTCTATCAGGAAGTTGTTGCCTTTTGCTGCTGTTCCGGCCAGACAATGGTAGGTAAGTCCGATAACGAGTCCGGCAACGGGTAAGAGGCTGATTATCCACAGGTGGCTTTCCCGATAGGAGGTTGCCCAATTGAGTGAGATTAGCAGTAATGCGGACGCAGAACCTATTAATGCGCCTACGATTAATGTTATGACTAGCCATTTTAACGTGTACCCAAAGATGATTTGTTCGAAACGGGTTAGGTTGATGATGTTTTTAATCCTTTCTTTCATATATCTGACATTTGATGTTTACTTCATAAAAGGAGTGTAGTACTGTTGGCAGATTATGACGAGGATTGAGCATAATAATCCCTGTCAATTCTTTGGCAGAACTAACTCACGACAGGAACTATCAGCTTCTTCAGCGGTTTATAACAGGGAAGTCCCATTCCCTTTTTTGAGGTCGCAAAAATAATATATTTTCTCATATCTTGCAAGGGAGAAATTGCGACAGTGTGTTTGTGGTGTATCTTTGATTAGGAGGAACGTTTTTCATTTTTAAGCCGAAGTTTTCTCATAATTATGGTGCAGGTTGGTCATAAAAGTGATAAACCTGGGTTGTACCGGCATATTTTCAGAGTTGTAA
>Red_p1__coassemble_1230_pt1 | contig 10298 bp, 8 predicted proteins | sample Red_p1__metabat2_high_PE_030 | metagenome-assembled genome bin Red_p1
ATTGCCTGGCCACTAAGGGCGCAACCAAGAAGCGTCCCGATTTCTGGCCCAACAATCATGAATGACCTGACTCTGCGACCGGAAAACAGAATGATAAATTGCACAATTCTTTTTATCAGGGAAGCAACTGTTATGTTCCCTTTTAAATGATTTTATTAACCTTTAAAATTTAAAACAATGAAAAAACTTTTTGTTCTTGTAGCCATGATGCTACCTGTCTTTACCTTTGCAGGCAATAATGTGAAAGCTGATTCACAAAGTGTAGAAAACACTGCTTCGATAGAAGCTAAAAGCGGGTATATTATATACTATAAGGTTCAGGTCAGTTCCGATGAAATCACTTTGCCTTTTGTTGTAAAGGTGCCGGCACCTTCTGAACCTGTTATTGGAATCAGCGGTCCTGTTCGTCCTAACATTACCAATTGGACTGTAAGTGACGGTTATTTGACAATTACTTATACTCAAGAAAGGGAGATAGTAGATTTAAGAAGTGGAGGTACCTTCTATATTGAAGTTGCTACCTCTCCAATTCCTACTATAGATGGCAATCATGGATATGCTATAGAATTAGAGGTAATTTAATAATAGCAGATTATTTGCCTGATAATTCAAATCTGTAAGTAAAGGCTAAATTTATAGTTGGATTTAGTCTTTACTTTAAATCTGGGTCTGATGTATTTTAGAATTCACATTAAGTTTTAATTTCATTTCTGTATCTGTAATGTCTAATAAAATCTTTATAATCTTTTTGGGATTGATTCTGACGGTTTCTTGCGTGGAAGAGTTTCAGGTGCCCAATACAGTCTCCGGCAGGTACAAGTCAGAGCTTGTCATTCAAGGGCGCATCCTTTCCGGTGAGCAATCAACATTTTATTTATCCATGACATCAGCTTTTGGAGACCAGACCCTAAGTCCTGCCATAGAAGATGCAGTAATCACCATCATCGGACAAAACGGTTACGAAACCGATATGGCGGAATATGACAGAATCCACAACCAGTACACCATCAACACCGTAAGTCTTCCACAGAACACATTGTATGCGGTCAAGGTTATTTACAATGGAGAGACCTATCAGTCCGACTTCCAGGAGTTGCAGTCTTCACCGGAAATAGATGAAATAACCTACAAGGAGCAGGATGACGGGATTTCCATCCATGTGAGCACGCATGACGCAGAAGACGGCCGTCGTGCCTACATGTGGACGTTTGAGGAGGATTGGGAATTTCATTCGGATATCAACATCTTCGGGTTGGGACCGATACTTTACAACGAGGAATTTTATTCGGGCACTGCCGGCGACAATCCTTATTATTATTGCTGGGGGCATAGCGATTCCTATAACATCTATATCTACAGTACGGAAAACCTGAAGGAAAACAGGGTGCTGGAATATAAGCTTCTTGATATTCCAAGAACAGACATCCGTATTTCTTACATCTACAGCATTCTGGTCAAGCAATGGAGCTTGAGTGACGATGCCTATGACTATTTCCGGATACAGAAATTGTACACGGAAGAATCGGGCGGTCTGTTTACGCCGATGCCCTCGGAAGTTGAAGGAAATGTGAAATGTACTTCCAATCCCGACATCAATGTACGTGGCTATGTCTTGGCCGCCACCATAACGTCCAAGCGTATCTTTATTTATGAAGAGGATTTAAAAATCCCTTCGGAGTACGAAAATTGCAATAGAGCTATTCCTGACGGAGGCGATAAATGGCCAAGGTGGTGGATAGAATACATCAATGCCGGGAGGGGGATAGCTTTCGTGCCCAGCGGAGGACTGGACAATAACTCTGTTCTCTATTTTAAAGAATGTTTTGATTGCCTGGCCACTAAGGGCGCAACCAAGAAGCGTCCCGATTTCTGGCCCAACAACCATGAATGACCTGTAACCCTTAAATATAAATCTTATGAAATACATTTTGAAACTACTTGTCTGCATCAGTCTGATTGTCTTTACCGGACAACTGCACGCACAGAATACGCTTGAAGACTATCAGGCGGCAGCCGGCAATTTTGCATTGGCATACAATGGCATAGTAGAGAAAGGCTACCGTGTGGGCTATGTCAGCACTCCCTATTATCCTCAGGAATATACCGCCGGGAGCTTCTACTATCGGGGCATGAAGTACCAGAACGTGAAGATGCGGATAGACTGTCATACCAAAAGACTCATCGTACTGACTCCCGATGGAAGAATGAACCGTGTGATGCATCCGACTGAGGTGAATAGGGTCACTATCGGCAGTACACCGTTCATTTATTTCAGCAGTACGGAAGCAGCACCGGGCGAAGGATATTATGCCGTACTGCACGCAGGAAAGGACTTTTCCGTCTATTGTCTGCGTTACGTAAACAACATAAACCGGGAAATCCGGGGAAGCGTGATGCTGCAAGGATTCTCGCTCAAGGAACGGGTGTTTCTGGTGAAAGACGGGCAGTGGATAACGCTTTCGGGAAAGAAGAGCTTCATCAAGCATTTTAAAGCTCATAAAGAGGCCCTGAACGCTTATTGCAAGGAAAAAGGACTCCGGTTCAATAAAGAAAGCCGTTCAGACTGGACGGTACTGGCTACGTATTGTGAAACCTTGACAAGAAAATAATGAATATGGGAAAGGGAAAGAGGACAATCCTGATGCTCTGTCTGGCACTGGGTGTATGCAGCAGTGGCATCGCACAACAGATAAAGGCCTCCGGCGAACCGCTGGCAGAGGTATTGAAGCATATCGAACAGAAGACCGGATATCGGTTCTACTGGCTGGATAAGGACGTGAAGGGCATACGTGTAAGTGTGGATACGGATGCCAAGAATCTGGATGCACTGATGAAAGCATTGCTGGAAAAAACGGGGTTGAAGTTTACCGTATACTCCAACCGGTATGTTTTTCTTATGAAGGACCGCAGGATAGTGAACAGCCTTCCGGCATTCGTGGGATGGACGAAAGAAAAGAGTGCTGACAGTGAAAGCGAACTGTTGCAGGCCGACAGCCGCAAGGCCACTTCCGAAAACCGGATATATGTAGTGGGAAAGCAGGAGAACAAGTCGGAAAAACAGATGGTGAAACTGACAGGGGTCGTCACGAGTTTCAAGACGGGTGAACCGGTGATGGGTGTAAATATGGTGGTACGTAAGCCGGTATGGAGTGCCGCCGTGAGCGATGCTGATGGAAGGTTCGTGCTGAAAGTTCCGGTAGGCGAAGTGGACATCGAGCTGACCGGTATAGGTGTGCTCGATACGCACCGCCGGCTGATAGTTTATGAGGATGGAAAGCTGGACATCGAGCTGGAAGACAGGATGCAGACACTTGACGAAGTCGTAGTGACGGCCAGCAAGCGCGAAAACGTAAAGGACGTGCAGATGGGCGTGGAAAGTCTCGTGGTGGAAGACCTGAAGACTATCCCGACGGCATTCGGCGAGCTGGACGTAATAAAGGTTGTACAGGCCCTTCCCGGTGTGAAAACCATGGGAGAGGCTTCCAGCGGTTTCAATGTTCGCGGTGGTTCGACAGACCAGAATCTGATTCAGTTCAATGGTGGTACAGTGTACAACCCTACTCATCTGTTCGGATTCTTCTCGGCATTTAATGGAAGCGTCGTGCAGGATATGGAACTGTACAAAGGAAGCATCCCTGCCATGTTCGGCGGACGCATATCTTCCGTGCTCGACATCAACAGCCGCAAGGGAGACAAGCAGAAGTATCAGGGCGAACTCAGCTTGGGACTTCTTACGGGTAGCGTTAGTCTGGAAGGTCCCATCAAGAAGGACAAGACTTCTATCCTGCTGAGCGGACGTACCACTTACAGCGACTGGATGCTGGGACTGCTGCCCGAAAAGAGTGGATACAAAAATGGAAAAGCAGGTTTCTGGGACGTCAATATGGTTCTCTCTCACCAGTTCAGTCCCAAAGACAACCTTTATCTGAGCGGATACTACAGCCACGACCGTTTCAACTTCATCGAGAACGAGAAGTACAGCTATGCCAATGCCAATGCCTCGCTGCAGTGGACGCATCTGTTCAACGATAACTTCCGCATGGGAACTACCGCAGGATATGACCATTACGATTACGCCACACGGGACTTCCGGAACGAGAACGATGCCTACGACTTGGGATTCGACATCAACCAGTACTATCTGAAGCTGGATTTCACCAACCAGCAATTGCAGAGCCATGAACTGGCCTGGGGAGCCAGCGCTTTGATGTACGACATCCTTCCGGGAGAAATCCGCCCTTACGGTGCCCAGTCTATTTACTCACCAAAGACCCTCCAGAAGGAGAAGGCCGTAGAAGCAGCCCTCTACGTGAGCGACGAATGGGACATTACCTCGAAACTCACAGCCAGCCTGGGCGTGCGCTACAGCCTGTTCAGCGCCTTCGGTCCGCGCACCTACAACACGTATGCGGAAGGAGAACTTCCAAGTACCCAGAACGTAACAGGAAGCGAGACTAAACACGGAAACCTAAAGACATATCACGGTCCGGAATTCCGGGCAAGCTTACGTTATGCCTTTACCGATGATTTCAGTGTGAAGGCAGGTGTCAATACCATGCGCCAGTACATCCACAAAGTATCGAACACGATGGTGATGTCGCCTACCGATACCTGGAAGCTGAGCGATATGTACATCGAGCCACAGACCGGCTTGCAATATTCGCTGGGTTTTTACAAGAACCTGCTCGGCGGTGATTTGGAAGCGTCGGTAGAAGGTTACTACAAGTCCATGAACAACTATCTGGATTATCGCAGCGGAGCACAGCTCCTGATGAACGACCACCTGGAAACAGATGTATTGCCTACCGAAGGATATGCCTACGGCGTGGAACTGATGCTCAAGCGGCCGAAAGGTAAACTGAACGGATGGGTAAGCTATACCTACTCCAGGACCATGCTGCGTCAGAACGACCCGCGCATTGCCAGCCCTGTGAACGACGGTGAGTGGTATCCTGCCGAATACGATAAACCGCACGATTTCAAACTGGTCGGAAATTATCAGTTTACGCAGCGTTACAGTGCCTCGCTCAATATTGACTACAGCACCGGACGCCCGATGACCATGCCTGTATCTCAATATTACGACCATACAATCGGGGCTACCACTTTCTACTACTCCAAACGTAATGAGGTACGCATACCGGACTATTTCCGTGTGGACCTCTCGTTCAACATTAAGCCGACACACCGTCTGACGGCGAAGACACATACTTTCTTCACCATTGGCGTGTACAATTTACTGGGGCGCAAGAACGTGTACTCCATCTACTTCCAGAACGAGGGGGATGATGGCATCAAGGGATATAAGATGTCCATTTTCGGCGCACCCATACCATACGCATCGTTTAACGTGAAATTCTGAAAAAACATGAAAATACTGACATATATCATTATCAGCCTGCTGGGAATGATGAACACACAGGCGCAGGACATAAAGGAAAGGATACATGCAGAGACGGACAAAGACTTCTATCTGGCGGGAGAACAGATGGGTGTTAAACTCCACTCCACCGACGTACAGGGAAGGCCGCAGGAGTTCAGCCGGGTGGCATATGTTGAGCTGCTGGGCGACGGGGAAAATGCCGTCCGCTTGAAGGTGGAAATGAAGAATGCCATGGGAGAAGCTGTGGTACAGCTTCCTTATACTTTGGCATCGGGGGTGTACGACCTCGTGGCATACACCCGATGGATGCGTAACGAGGGAGAAGAGGTGTTCTTCCGCCGGCAGATAGGTATTTTTAATTCGTTGAGATACCTCCACGATACGGACCAACTCGTCTTTATGGAAGGGGAGGCACCTGCTTCTGCCGAAGTGCCGGGCAACGGGAACATACAGGTAAAGACGGACAAGCTGCAATACGGAAACCGGGAAAAGGTGACGCTGAGCTTGGAAGGTGTTCCCGATGATGCCCGTTTGAGCGTATCTGTGGTTCGGAAGGATGTTGCCTTGGGAAAGAAAGACTATCCGGCCCTTACGGAGGGCAGGACGGACAGGGGCTGTCAGCCGGAGTTGGAAGGATTGATTCTGGATGCCCGGCTTGAAGGTGCTGAAGAGAATGCTCCGGTACTCCGTCCGAACCTGACTATACAGGGCGATTACATCCGTTACTATGCCGGACAGCAGACAGCCGACGGTTTGGTTCATTTCTATACAACTACTCTGCCGGGGGTGACGGAGGTGGTGACTTCAACAAACGGTAAAGGGCATCTGCGACCGCTGTCGCCCTTTGTCGCAACTCCGTCGGCACAGATGCGCCCTGTTACTCTCTATCGTCAGCAGAAGGACGCGCTGACAGAGCGGAGCATTGCTATACAGGCTGCCGAACACTTCTACCCGAAAGTAAAAATAAAAAAAGAAGTAGCCCGAACTGACGAGTGGCTCTCGACTGTTACTCCCAAATGGACATTTAATATGGACGAATATAAGCGTTTCCAGACATTCGAGGAAACTTTTATCGAATTCATGCCATGTGTTAGGACAATGGGAACAAAGGGAAAGAGGCGCATTGTGGCATTCGACTCGGACGTACTGGCTACGAGCAGCGGGAATACGTTGGTTCTGCTTGATGGAGTAGTCATCATGGACCACGAGCTGTTGTTGGCATACGACCCGCATTTGGTGAAAATAGTGGAAGTCTATGTAGAGGATTTTACATTCGGTGACCAACTTTATAATGGCATTCTGTCTGTAAAAACACCCAACCGCAAACTGTCGGGCTTTAGTTTGCCCCAAAATTCAGTGGCGTATGGATACGAAGGGGTACAACCGGAAACCGACTATCCGATGCCGTCGGCTGGAGAGGAAGTGCCGCGCCATCTGCCTGATTTCCGACACACGCTTTATTGGAACGGACATGTTAGCGGTACGGACAAGCAGTTGGAATGTCGCACTTCGGACATGTGCGGTACCTACACCGTGAAAGTAGAAGGCAGGACCCCAGACGGCAAAGCCATTTGTGGATATACTTGCTTTGAGGTGAAATAGCAATTTTTTATATATCAGGAAAGGTCGTATACCATAGCGGAACAATCTGACGGTTGACATTTTTTTAACCACATGGTGTTTAACTGGATTTTATTTTATTATTTTGTGCACGCTATTTTTTCGTGTACTAATAACTAAAACAAGAATAATGGAACAAACCTTTGCACCTTTTGCACGTCCCCTATATGTCATGACCAAGCCTGTAGGAGCCGTATGTAACCTGGCTTGCGATTATTGCTATTATCTGGAAAAGGTCAATCTCTATAAGAATGCTGCATCCAAGTATGTGATGAGTGATGAATTGCTGGAACGTTTTATAAAAGAGTATATCCAGTCGCAGACCATGCCGCAGGTCTTGTTCACCTGGCACGGCGGTGAGACACTGATGAGGCCGCTGAGTTTTTACAAGCGTGCCGTAGAACTGCAGAAACGCTATGCAAACGGACGGACCATCGACAACTGTATCCAGACGAACGGAACTTTGCTTACCGACGAATGGTGCGAATTTTTCCGACAGAATAACTGGCTGGTAGGTATATCGATAGACGGTCCGCAGGAGTTTCACGACGAATACCGGAAGAACAAGCAGGGAAGACCTTCGTTTGTGAAGGTGATGCGCGGAATCGAACTGCTGAACAAGCATGGTGTAGAATGGAATGCCATGGCGGTGGTAAACGATTATAACGCCGACTACCCGCTGGACTTTTACCACTTCTTTAAGGAGCTGAACTGCCATTATATACAGTTTGCGCCTATCGTAGAGCGAATCTCGCGCCATGCCGACGGACGCTATCTGGCTACTCCGTTGCAGGAAGGCGACCGCCTGGCCGATTTTTCGGTTTCGCCGGAGCAGTGGGGAAACTTCTTATGTACCATTTTTGATGAATGGGTGCGCAATGACGTGGGTACTTATTTCATACAGTTGTTCGATTCTACGTTGGCCAACTGGGTGGGCGAACAGCCTGGCGTCTGTTCGATGGCAAAGACTTGCGGCCATGCCGGTGTGATGGAATTCAATGGGGATGTTTATACGTGTGACCATTTTGTATTTCCGGAATTCAAGCTGGGCAATATCTATGAAAAGACGCTGGTAGAGATGATGTACTCTGAACGCCAGATGAAGTTCGGCCAGATGAAACAGGATTCCTTGCCCGGACAGTGCCGTGCGTGCGAGTATTTGTTTGCCTGCAACGGTGAGTGTCCGAAGAACCGTTTTATGCATACCGAAACCGGTGAGCCGGGACTGAATTATTTGTGTAAAGGTTATTATAAATTCTTCGACCATGTGGCTCCCTACATGGATTTCATGAAAAAGGAACTGCTGGCGCAACGGCCGCCTGCCAATGTCATGGAGGCCATACGCAACGGTGAATTATAACTGTAAGCCCCGCAATTATTTGCGGGGCTTATAGTTTGTCGCGCCTGGTAACTTGGGGTCGTTGTCGGCATCGTAAATCAATCCGGCAGCGGCTTTTTCTTTTTCTGTCTGCATAATAAATTAGTGTTTTAAGTGATTTTTTCCGTATATGTCTGCTGTGTCATTGTTGAGACAAACTCTTGTCTTTTTAATGTGGAAGATGCGGCATTTTAATGATGCGAGTTCATCTTTTTAATGATGCAGCCTGAAAGTTCCGTAAAATTAATTATTTTAGAAAGATTTGTAGCCTTTCGGATTGGAAACTCAAGAAAAGGCTGTAGATTTGTGTTTGTTCAGCAAAAAAGATGAGGAAATGGTAAGAAACAATTTATTGGATGATGAACTGAAGTACAGTGGGGAGAATGCACTCGAAACCCATTTGCACCTCTGTACATATAATTCGGCAGGTGTGCAGATAAATGATGCGAGTAATTGGGAAGAAGTGTTGCCATTGCTGGATGATGACCATATAAGCTGGCTGCAAGTGCATGGACTGAAGGATACATCGCTTGTGGAGTCGGTCTGCAATTACTATGGCATTGACTTTCTGGTTGCGCAGGACATCATGAATGTGCGTCACCTTACGAAGATTGAACAGCACGACGACTATAATGTTTTTATCATCAAATTATTGGTTCCTACAGAAAATGGTACTTTCATTCCTCATCAGTTGTCTATTATCCAGGGATACAAATACGTTTTAACCTTTGTAGACCGTGAGACCAATTTTTTTGACAACGTATGGACTGCCCTTAAAAACAATGTGCTGAAAGTGAGGGAGCGCTCGTCCGATTTCTTGTTGAGTATTTTGCTGAACAGTGTTATGGGAAACTACATGACCGTCCTGCCGAGTCTGGAAGATGAGCTGGAGGATTTGGAGGAATCGTTGCTTGATAATCTGGGAGGAAGTATGACCGAAATCGGTGATATTCAGCTTTACAGACGCCAGTATCGTTTGCTGAAGAAAACAATCACTCCGTTGAAGGAGCAGATGAATATTCTTCGCAGACCGGGCAATCCGCTGATAAAGGAAGATAATATTCCTTTCTTTAACGATGTAAACGACCATTTGCAGTTTGTTTTACAGTCTTTGGACAGTTGCCGCGATTCGATTACCGCATTGGTGGACTTGTATCTTTCTAATAACGACTTGCGGATGAATAATATTATGAAGCAACTGACGGTGGTTTCTACGTTATTTATTCCGCTTACTTTCTTTACCGGTGTATGGGGGATGAATTTCAAACGGATGCCGGAACTGGAATGGGATTATGGCTATGCCGTGGCATGGACTATCTTATTCACGGTTACGGTACTGGTGTTTTTCTATTTCAAGCGGAAAAAGTGGTACTAAGATAATGGGGAAATAATTTTTTTTATATAAACAACAATAATAATACTATGAATTTTTCTACGAAAAACAAATTTTTGGGATTGTGTTTGGGGGCATTGCTGGGAACAAGCAATGTAGTTGCACAAGAGGGGTATACTCCTTCGGAAGGAAATCTGAAAGCGCGTCAGGAGTTCAGCGACAGTAAATTGGGTATCTTCCTGCATTGGGGTATCTATAGTATGTTTGCCCAGGGGGAATGGTATATGAATGATGCTAACCTGGACTGTCATGAATACGCTAAAGCTGCTTCTGGCTTTTATCCGTCTAAATTTAATGCTGCCGAATGGGTGGCTGCTATCAAAGCTTCGGGGGCCAAGTACATTTGCTTTACTACACGTCATCACGATGGCTTTTCCATGTTTGATACAAAATATTCTGACTATGATATTATAGATGCTTCTCCTTTTAAAAGAGATATCGTGAAGGAGCTGGCAGAAGAATGCCGTAAGCAGGGAATTAAACTTCACTTGTATTACTCGCATCTGGACTGGACACGTGAGGAT
>Red_p1__coassemble_1275_pt1 | contig 10080 bp, 8 predicted proteins | sample Red_p1__metabat2_high_PE_030 | metagenome-assembled genome bin Red_p1
GCTATAGGAACACAATCCTCAATCTGCAACTCAGGACGTACCGTCTGTATGGCAAAAGAAGCATTAATCAACACACAGTCTGTCTGTGCCCTAGTAGCCCGATTCTGTAAAACGGTATCAAAGATACAAGCAGCTTCGGCAACCGTTGTGCCTACATGCAACTCTTCTTTCCTGACCGTTGTAAATCCTAAGTCGGAAGGTTTGTAAATTGTCTCATAATGATTCGTCATCACTTTAAATTCATCTGTGAGCGATATTTCATCATATCCGTCCAAATTGTTTACAACAGCAAAGCCGACCCCCAGCTGCTGCAGAACATTGGTATAAAGACGCATCTGCTGCAAATCAGCCACACCCAGCAATTGGTATGCCGGCAGGCAAGGATTAACCAGCGGACCCAATAAATTAAAGAAAGTGCGTACTCCCAATGCCTTGCGAACCGATGCCATAACCTTCATTGCCGGATTAAAAAGCGGAGCATGCAAATAAACCATATTACAAACTTCCATCGACCGCTGCAGCTGGTCCGCATCATTCGTAAATCGTACCCCGTGACTTTCCATCACATTACTGGCTCCACTCACCGATGTTGCCCCATAATTGCCATGCTTGGCCACCCGATATCCCGCTCCCGCTACCACAAAACAAGCACATGTAGAGATGTTAAACGTATTCTTTCCATCTCCTCCTGTACCTACAATATCTATCGGTTTATAAGCTTCCAAATGCACCGGTACTCGAGTAGCCAGCAATGCCTCCCGAAAGCCAAGAAGTTCGTCCACGCATATCCCCCGCATTTGGAAAGCAGCCAGCAGAGCAGCCAGTTGGGTATCATTGACACTTCCACTCATAACCTGCTCCATAAGAGAAGCAGCCTCTTCACGGCTTAAAACTTCATGATTAAACAAACGCTTCAATATTGTTTTCATAGGCATTCCTGATTTTTCGTCTCACATTCACAAGCAGCCTGCAGCCAGTTGGCAAGCATGGCTTTTCCATCGGGTGTCAATACCGATTCGGGATGAAACTGAATACCTTTCACATCGAACGACTTATGGCGTAAAGCCATGATGTATCCCTCTTCGCTGCGTGCCGTTACTTCCAGACATTCAGGGAATCCGGCATCCGACACAATCCAGGAATGATACCTGCCTACCGGAATGACAGCAGGCAAACCCGCAAATAACGTATCGGGAAGCGTAACATGTATTGGACTCTGGATGCCGTGATATACACTTGAAAGATTCTCCAGTCTTGCTCCGAACACTTCGCCGATAGCCTGCTCACCCAAACAAACTCCAAGTATGGATTTTTTACCAGCATAATAATGTATTACATCATTCAGCAAACCTGCTTCTTCCGGTATGCCCGGTCCCGGAGAAAGAACAACTTTATCGAATACTTCCAAATCCTCCAGCCGAAAGCTATCGTTTCGCAACACAGTAACCTCAGCTCCCAGTTCTTTCAATAAATGACTCAGATTATACGTAAACGAGTCGTAGTTATCTATAATTACAATCTTCATCTTTACAATTATTTATTACAGTTTTTCTGCCATTTCAATAGCTTTTCGCAATGCTCCCAACTTATTATTTACTTCCTGCAGCTCATTCTCTTCATCACTCATAGCCACGATACCGCCTCCCGCCTGAAACCAGAGTTCATTATTGCGACTGACAAAGGTACGAATAGTTATGGCTTGATTCAAAGAGCCATCCAACCCGATGAAACCAATACATCCACCATACGCTCCACGATTGTGAGGTTCATATTCGCTGATCAACTGCATTGCACGTACTTTAGGGGCCCCACTCAATGTACCTGCAGGAAAAGTATCGATAAAAGTCCGAACGGCTGTAGCACCTTCGTCCATCGTACCACACACCCGACTGACCAGATGAATGACATGGCTGTAATAATGGGGCTGCTTGTAGAAAGCCACATGTGCATTGTGACAGTTCCAGCTCAAGTCGTTACGGGCAAGGTCTACCAGCATCACATGTTCAGCATTCTCCTTCGGGTCTGCCAGCAATGCGGCAGTAAGCCGCTCATCTGTCTTCTGGTCGCCACTACGGCGGGTAGTTCCGGCTATCGGGTCAATCGTCACCGTTCGCCCCTCTATCTTACAGTGCGTTTCAGGTGATGAACCAAAGATACGAAAACCACCGAAGTCAAAGTAAAACAGATAAGGCGAAGGATTGATACTGCGCAAAGCCCGGTACAGCTTAAAGTCGTCACCAGTATAACGCTGGACAAACCGGCGTGACAAGACTATCTGAAAAACGTCTCCCCGCTTACAATGTTCAATGCCTTTGCGAATATTTGCCTTATGCACTGCATCAGTAAGCGGACTGCCGACCTGTCCCACCGGATGAAAGTCGTATTCTGTAAAGTTACGGTTCATTACCGCCCGCTCAATCTCCGGCAAATGCGATTCCTCACCTTCCGAAAGCAACTCCATCAATACCAGCTCACTTTTGAAATCATTGAATACGATGAGATACTTATATAATATGTAGAGCATCTCCGGTGCATCGTTTCGGGAGTCGGCACTATCCTTCACTGCTACCGGCTCAAAATAACGTACAGCATTGAAGGCCGTATAGCCATATACACCACAATAACGCGCATACTCACCCTGCACTTCAAAACTATCCAGGAAATCCTGTAAAGCTGCAATCACACTCTCTTTACCATCCAGTGCTACCGTTACACAATGCCCATCAGGATAAGTACACACCGCTTCACCATGATTCACACTGAAAGAAGCAATCGGGTTCAGTCCGATAAACGAACGGTTATTCTCGGCAGCATGTTGGTCCGAACTTTCCATCAGGACACTCTGTGGAAACAAGTCGCGCACCTTGAGATAAGTGCTCACCGGTGTATGTAAATCGCCCAGCATCGTTCGGCTTGCTACATGATATTTAAAGGTTTTCATTGTTCAACTCGTTATAGTCGTATTGTAAATAAGTATCTAAATCTTTATCACCACGACCGGAAACCGTAAGTACCACAACATCCTCCGGCCGGAAATTGATTTTCCGCAAAGCACCTAATGCATGAGCTGATTCCAGCGCAGGAATGATTCCCTCCAGACGGGTAAGTTCGAAAGCGGCCCGCAATGCTTCATCATCGTTCACAGCCAGCACCGTAGCCCTGCGCATACTGGCCAGATTAGCATGCATCGGTCCGATACCGGGATAGTCCAAACCTGCTGAGATGGAATACGGCTCAAGAATCTGTCCGTCGGCATCCTGCATGACCAAAGTACGCGAACCGTGAATAATCCCCAGCCGTCCCAGCTGGATAGTAGCGGCCGACAAGCCTGTATCCACTCCTTTGCCTCCTGCCTCAGCCAGCACAATTTTAACCCGCTCGTCATCCAGATAATGATAAATAGTTCCGGCCGCATTACTTCCTCCACCGATACACGCTACCAGATAATCCGGATAATCCCGTCCCTCCTGCTCAAGCAACTGCTTGCGGATTTCTTCGCTGATGACCGACTGCAAGCGGGCAACCATATCCGGATAAGGATGCGGACCAACTGTAGAGCCTATCAAATAATAAGTTTCGGCAGGATGACAGCACCAGTCGCGTATGGCCTCATTGGTAGCATCCTTCAGTGTCATGTTTCCCGAAGTAACCGGAATCACCGTAGCACCCAGCATCTTCATTCGCTCTACATTGACATGCTGACGCTCCACATCTGTCTTGCCCATATACACCACGCAGTCCAGTCCCATCAGTGCACAAACCGTAGCCGTAGCCACACCATGCTGTCCGGCACCTGTTTCAGCAATGATACGACGCTTACCCATGCGCTGTGCCAATAAAATCTGTCCGATGGCATTGTTAATCTTATGTGCTCCGGTATGGTTCAGGTCTTCGCGCTTTAAATAAATTTTACAACCATACTGCTGCGACAGCCTGCGCGAGAGAAACAAAGGAGACGGACGCCCCACGTAATCGCGCAACAATTGTCTGAACTCCCTTTGGAAATCATCGCTATCCAACACTTCACGATAAGCACTGCGCAACTCTTCTACACAGCGATGCAAAATTTCGGGAACATACGCTCCGCCAAACTCACCGTAGTAACCTCTTTCATCAACTTGAAATGTACTCATACTGCATTTGTATTTTAATAGTTTTTGAATCAACATAAAAAAACGGCGAAGAGGACTGCCGTAAAGTACGACAGTCCTCTTCGCCGAAATATATAGACTAATTTATCTTTATTCGTATCTACACAGACTGGTTGCCCTTACGACTTCGTGAGTTGTAAGCGGCGCCACCAGAACAATGTATTTACGAAAGAATGTGTCATATCAAAAAATAGTTCTCATTTGTTTCGGTTGCTAAATTACACATAAAATCGGAATACACAAACTTTTTATCATATTTTTTCAAACAATCTCAATCAAGGAGATATTTCCACATTATTATATAGTACATTGAATCAATATTTGGATATATCCTCAAAAAGTCATTATTTTGCAACCAACTATTATTTTTGAAAAACAACAAGCTATGAAACATTCCTTACTAATGTTGCTGGCTCTGTGGGGATGCACTACACAAACCATCTAGGCCGAGAAACAAATCTATGTATCCCCTAAAGGTAACGACCAGGCCAAGGGGACACTATCACATCCGTTAAAAACCATCCGTGCTGCATTGGACAAAGCCAACACACTGAACAACGAGGACGTAAAGATTTTCCTGCGCAAAGGCTGCTACGAGCAATCGACTACCCTCGAAATAGATCAGAACGGTAAATTTGCTTCACTCACTATCAGTCCCTATCAGAAGGAAGGCGTTAGCATCTCAGGAGGACGGGAGATTTCCTTATCCAAAATAAAGAAAATATCTGACAAAGAAATTGCCGAACGCTTACCAGAAACGGCACGCAAGTTTGTCCGCGAAATTGACTTCCGCAAGCTTAACATTCCTATGGCCGATTTGCGTCCGTCCGGTTTCGGCCGTCCCAGCAGTCCGGCATGGAGTGAATTATTTGCCGACAATGAACCTCTCAGTATTTCCCGCTGGCCCAACGATTCTACCGTACTGATAGGCAAAGTCCTGGAAGCCGGAACTGGTGAAAAGGTCAAAGATGCCAAGCTGCCGGTATTTCAGTACAACGAAGAACATCCGTCGGCATGGAGTAAAGCCGGCTCATTCTGGATAGGCGGATACTTTGCACACGGCTATGCCAGTGATATGATTCGTGTAGACCATCTGGACCCTGAGACCCACACTATTCATACGGCACAGCAAACCGTCTACGGATTCATGACGGGAGCCGACTGGCGGCGCTGGTACGCCCTGAACCTGCTGGAGGAACTGGATCGTCCGGGCGAATATGTCATAGATAAGGAAAACGATAAGATGTATGTCTATCTGCCCGAAGGAACCTGACAACTGAATGTCAGTGTTCTGGATGAGCTACTGGTTGCCATCGAGAACTGCCGGAACGTTACACTCAGCAAACTTACCTTCGAGTACGGCCGTTCTATCGGATTAAAAACCTTGTAAACGGACAAACTCAATGGGGAGAGTTCCGCAACAACTGGTCTACCAACAACGACCCAGGATTCGTTGACCCCGAAAACCCGCTGAAAGGGTTTAAGGCAGATGCACCTGTTTACCAGTACATTCAGGGATTCCCGCAATTGCCGTTCGACAAAATCGGATGTACTTTAAAATATGAACAACCGTACTTCCTGTCATTATTATCCGTTCAGGCCTTTTCACATTTCGCCTGAACGGATATTTTTTTTCCGGTATTTTATTATTTTTGTACCCCGAAACGCTATTAGAATAACCCATGAAACTGATATATCTCTATCACAGCGGTTTTGCACTGCTGGCCGAACATTTTACGGTAATAATAGATTACTTTCAGGACTCGCAGTCGCTTACCGAAGGTATCGTACACGACAGTCTGCTGAACCGGCCCGGAAAACTGTACGTGCTGTCCAGCCACTTTCATGCCGACCACTTTAACCGCAGGGTCATGAACTGGAGAGAACGAAAAGCGGATATCGTATATATCCTCTCCAAAGACATCTGCCGGAAAAGAGGCATTGCCAAGCCAACAGCCCATTGGCTGAAGAAAGGAGAAACTTATCAGGATGAAAACCTATGGGTGAAAGCGTATGGTTCAACTGATGCAGGTATCTCTTTTGAGCTACAATTATGCGGTAAAACCATTTTTCATGCCGGCGACCTGAACAACTGGCACTGGATGGACGAAAGTGACGAAGCCGAATGGAGGGGATACGAGAACCATTTTCTGAAAGAGCTGGAAAACATCTGCTCCAGTATGCCAGCAGCCGATCTGGTGCTCTTCCCTGTCGACCCGCGTTTGGGAAGTGAATACATGCGCGGTGCCATACAATTTACAGAGAAGATACAGACCCGTGCCTTTCTTCCCATGCATTTTGACGAGGCCTACGAGGCTGTCCATCGGTTTCAGTCACTGGCACGGGACAAAGGCATCCTTTCGCCCGACATACAGTGCAGAGGACAAGTATTTGACGACTTAATTTGAATCTGAATTTTAATAACTCCGGCAATTCCAGACAAATCAAAGCTCTCATTGCCGATAAAACTTAAATAAAATGAAAGTAAAAGGACGTTTTGACCATTTCAGCATCAATGTAACCAATCTGGAAAAAAGTATCCAGTTTTATGAAACAGCACTGGGATTGCACGAAGCCAGCCGTAAAGAAGCCAGCGACGGCTCGTTTATCCTGGTTTATCTGACAGACGACTGCACCAGCTTTATGCTGGAGCTGACCTGGCTGCGTGACCATACCGAAGCCTACGAACTGGGTGAAAACGAAAGTCATCTGTGTCTGCGTGTTGAAGGCGACTACGATGAGGTACGTAAATTCCATAAGGAAATGGGTTGCGTTTGCTTTGAGAACGAAGCAATGGGACTTTATTTCATCAACGACCCGGATGATTACTGGATTGAAGTACTTCCCGTGAAATAAAACAACAGACTACCCCTATCAGGTATAGGCACTGTATGGGAAAAACAGGCGAAAGCAAAAAAAGCTTTCGCCTGTTTTGTTATATCTTCATACTCCAACTATCCTTCAACAGTAACTTTCAGGTGCGTCTTAAATAAGACCAATGTTTATCACAACAATCATGAAAGTACGGCTCAGCTACGACACACACGCATCATTGCAATGACACACGGAAAAGGTACGCACAGAATTGCATCCTGTACCCATTAGGAACAGTAGTCTCAATCCGCCAACTTACAAAATGCAGAAAGCAAGTACCCACCAAAAGGAAGCAGACAGCACACCGTATAAGCCAGACGAAAATCATCGACAGTCCCCCCTATCCAGAGGAAAAGACGACTGTATTCCAACGAAGAAAAAAACGTTACAATAAAGAATAAGGAAACATAGTAGCTTCCATAACGGGTAAAAAGCCAAGACATTCCCTTTACCACATCACGGTCGGTATTGATGGTATCGGCAGCAAATCCGTAAAACAAAGCGCACACACCGATACCGATAGAAAGCATATACCACAACCCTGCTTCGAACGGCGACCCGCTCAACTCTCCGCTTACGTTACGCAGAATAGCCCAAGGACCCCACGTAATAACCAGCAACAGCAGTATGAGGCACAAAGCGATTACAAGCGCCAGCGAAAGCGCATGCTTTTCTTTTTTGGTAAATGTGCTCCTCCGGCTGAAAAGGTGCAGCAGCGAACTGCCCAAACCGGAATAAGCGACCAGCCCGCAACCCAAGTAAAGTATAATTACAACCCGCAGCACCGGGGCCAGCAAGTAATTGTCTACTGTATGGCGGAGTCCCCAGCGCACCCCTTCCGGACTGAGCAAACTGCGTACTCCCTCCCACTCGTAGATACTTCCCACCCACGACAGCAGCATCACTGCTACTGTCAGAAAGAAAAAAACAGTGGCAATATGCGGGACTTTAATCTTCATCGGGTTCCAGATTATCAATATCGAGTATCCGCAGCTCGAAAGCACGCGTCACCAGACGACAGGCATTTACACCGGTACGTTCATCCGGACGGAACAAGCGTGACACCAGTTCATTCTGCCGCTTTTCGATAGACTTTACTCCAAAAGGCATGCCTTTCAGATTGGTAATCATTTCCTTGGTATATCCCAGGGCCAGATGGCGAAGAAGACGCTCGTCGTATTCGTCGATATCGTAGTCGATAATGGCTTCCTGACGGCGGGATTCCAACTCGACAGAAGCCTTGAAGCGTGACACGATTTTCTGTAATATGGGATAATTGAACACCAGCTGCTTGCCATCCATTACAGCCTGCACGTCGGTAGCAGTCAGCAGTTCACCGGTTTTCAGAATAATACCGTCGGCACCCGCTTCCAAAGCGTCTACCCAAAGTTTTTCATTCAACACTTCACCCGTAAAAATAAGAATCTTGAGTGCAGGATAATCTTTCCGCAGCGTACGGCATATCTCCACACCGATAGTTGTAGAGCCTCCCAGTCCCAAATCGAGCAATACCAGATCGGGCACCTGCACCTTCAGTAATTCCCAGAAATCGGCTTCTGTCATGGCGGTACCAATCACCTCGGCATTGGGTATCTCATGACGGAATATCTCTTCTGTACCTTTCAGCTCCAACTTAACGTCTTCTACTATAATAACTTTAAATCTCTTGTTGTCCATATCAATTGTTTTCTTGGGGTTAAAGATAGGCATTTATTTCCGTAAAGGAATGGTAAACCAGACAGAAAAACCGCCATCGGGCACTGCTTCGGCGTTGATGCGGCATCCGCGCCGACCGGCATAGGCATCGTGCTCACGGATAATCTGGCGGCAAATCAGGTATTCCGTACCCTGCAACTGTCCGTCGGGAGTTTCCTGCATCCGGTCTTTATCGGGATAAAACAGGGCATTCAGACTGGAGGCACTCATGTTGCGGCGCGTATCCGTAAACGTAATGCGTACAAACTCTCCGTCAGGACGCATCTGCAGACGCAGCGTGCCTGATGCGGGATAGGCAACAGCTTCCGACAGCAGGTTTTCCAGAAGAATATGCAGCAACAGGGTATCACCCGTCATTTGCAGATCAGCGATATTTTCTTCCAGTTGCAGCGTATACGATTTTTTCTTCAGCAGACGACTCAAAAAGGTGTGGGCGTATGCAACCAAATCTGTAGACCGGACAGCCGTGCGCCGAAAAGTAATTTCGTCCAATTGCCGTGCCGCACACGAGCTTAACAAAGAAAAAACATCTTTATAGTAGGAAACCAGTTCGGACATGGTGCGTATCTGCTCCTGCTCTTCTGCAGGCGTATATTCATGCCGGTTCAGTTTATCAATAATCTGTTTTATCTTATTGGGATAATAAACCGTTTCGTGCTTGATGGTAGAAAGGCAGTTGTCGAGTACCATATTCTGTACATGCAATTGGTTTTCTTCACGCTGCGAACGGCTGGCTTCATCCTTGGCCAACTCTATATCACGCAAACGGTCTTCCATGCGCACTGCGGAATTGTAAAGTATAGCCGATAAATAACCACCTACCAATTCGATAAGGAGAGAGGTCTCGGTCCGGTCTTTTTCCTGACCGCACAACAAGGCCAATACCCCCATACAACGGTTGTCTCCCCCCGACTCTACCCAGAGAGGCATACATTTCCAACCTCCGGCATAAAGCCACTCACGCGTATTCTTTTCAAAACAGAACCGCATGCAGTCACAAGCTTTTTCACGGGTTTCTGCAGGGGCATGAAACACGTAGGTAAGACCGGATGCATCTTTATCGTACAGTGCCAGACCGACTCCCTTGAGAGGTAACAGTTCCTTCATCTCCGTATACAGGCACTCCACCAAAGGCTGAAGCTGCAACTGTCCGTCGGCAGTGAACATGCCAGTAGCAAAGACTTTCTGATTTACCGCCAGTACTTGCTCCATGTTATAACGGTACCGCAACCGGTTACGCAAATAAAATAAGTAATAACTTATCAGAAACAGGAAAAACAACAATACGCACAGCATGATGGCGATGCTCTTGTTGTTGGACGAATGCTGCATCTGCAAG
>Red_p1__coassemble_1384_pt1 | contig 9387 bp, 7 predicted proteins | sample Red_p1__metabat2_high_PE_030 | metagenome-assembled genome bin Red_p1
GGAGCATTCAGGTCGGGGAATACATCGACTTCCGTATGGTAAGCCGTATAGCTGCCCCCGATGAGCAGCAAGACAGAAGCCACCAGCACCAGCAGGCGGTTCTGCAATGAAAAATGTATGATTTTATTCAGCATGACTGTGACGGTTTAGGTTAATGACTATGACTGTGTGCCGGAATGGCATTGCTTGCCGATGCCAGTTTTACGTGGATAGCTCCTTGTGTCACTACGCTTTCGCCACCTTTCAGTCCGCTGGTGATTTCCACACGGTTGCCGTCAGTACATCCCAGGGTTACTTCCTGTTTCTTGTAGCAGGTCTCGTCCAGTTGGATATAGACAAAGTTGAGGCCCTGCTCCTCGGTAATGGCACTGACAGGCAGACTGATGACATTCTGCCGTTCGTCCGACAGCAGGTAAACTTCGGCAAAGGCACCCGGAACAATGTTTCCGCGGTTGGCAAATTCGAAGGTTACAGGAATATAATAAGCGGCATCGTCGGTAGCCTTACCATACGAAAGCAATCGTCCGTCCAGCTCTTTCAGGCTGAAAGTTTCCTCGCTGTAAGAAGGCTTGAAGTTGGCTGAACGGATGGTGCTCAGCACGCCGTAATAGCGTTCCGATACATCGGCCCGCAGATACAGTTTTCTGTTTTGAGTGATGCTGGCTACAGGCTGTCCCACCGAAACATAGTCGCCTTCCTTCACCAGGCAGCTCTTCAGGTATCCGCCGATAGGAGCTTTGATAGCCACCCCTTTCTGTCCTGCATTCGGAGCCAGTGCCTCGTAAGCGATACAGGCATTTTCATAGCGTTCTTTGATGCTGTTGAAGTCTTTTTGCGATACGATTTTTTGTTCTACCAGTTTCTCGGCTCTTTCCAGCTCTTCTTTCGCCGTTTCGTAGGCAATGCGGGCACGTTTCACAGGGTCACCGTCCTGCAGATGTTCCGATACAAGGGTGAAAAGTGTTCCGTTCTTGCTGACCTGCATACCTTCGGTTACTGGTCGGTCGAAAGAAACGATGCCGGCCACGTTCGCTGTTACGACGGTTTCATCACCTTGTGCAGCCAGAATATGTCCGCTGGTGGTGATTACATTGTAGAAAGTACCCGGTTGAACGACTTCTGCCTTTACACCGGCTGCAGCAGCCTTTTCTTTACTTAGGATAATTTCATCCGAATGACCTGCATGACTCTCTGCTTCTGCTTCGTGGTTATGTCCTTCGTGCTCGTGGTCTTCATGGCCGTGCGCCGCTTCTTCCTGATGATTATGTCCTTCTGCTTCGTGGTCGTGGCCATCGTGCTCATGATTATGTCCCTCGTGGTTGCCGCACGCTCCCAAAAGGAATGCCAGCAGCATTCCTGTAAATAGATGTTTCATACGTTATAAGAATGATTTTGTTGTTGATTAAAAAGGATACAAGAATTCCTGCCGTATATGCGTTCTGCATACCGGCGAGCAAAAAAATCAATCAACAGCAAGGAGGTGCCCGTAGTCCGTGAATCTGTGTGTACGGACTTCCGTGAAGCTTTTCAATATAATAGGTTGAAAAGAGAGCCGACGGAGTGTCGGGCCAAAGCAGACCTGTTATCTGAACAAAGGAATATAGAATGGAACAAAATGAATAGTCGGGTGAAACAGTAGCAGAAATCTGGTCTTGCGGATGGCACTGTATATGCGTAATGCAGGCAGCATCGCAAGTGTGGGTATCCTCGGCATGCTGGTGCGAATGGCTGGGATTGCTGCAGCAGTACGTTATCGTGCTGAGTGCCTTTTCCATGTTGAAACAGAACCGATTGCCATGATGGTGATGAGGAAATACGCTGACAGCCTGCATGATGATGCAGACGGTAAGCAGTATATATGTCTGGATGGTCTGTTTCACGTGAATGCCTTGTTTTTCTTTTATCGACTTGCAAATATAGTTATTTTTTTTGATTGCCGGCAAGCCTTCGGTTTCTTTTTACTTTATCATAAAAGAGACGAAAGCAAGGCATTTTTGAGCGGAAGGTTGCTCATGGATATGAGAAAAGTTTTTCATAGTTATGCAATGCTCCGGTTGTACGGATAAAATAAAAAAATCCTCTTTACCCGCAGCGGGATAAAGAGGATTCTCAGAATTACTTATACAGATTACCAAAGATTCAGACGATTCTCTGGTGCAATGTACATCGGGTCATTAGGAGTGATATGGAAGGCATCGTACCAAGCCTGAACGTGAGGCAGGGCACCGTTTACACGCCATTCGCCCAGTGAGTGTGGGTCTGATTTGGTGTAAACACGAATCTGCTCTTCGCGAATGTTGTTAGCCCATACACCGGCATATGCCAGGAAGAAACGCTGTTCTGGAGTAAATCCATTTTCTACAGGCAGCGGAGCATTCTTGGTTGCATTCTGGAATGCCTGATAAGAAACGTTCAATCCTCCGTGGTCGGCCAGATTTTCACCCAGTGTCAGCTCACCGTTGGCAAACAGTCCCGGAAGAACTTCAATCTTGTTGAAGAAGTTCACCATTACCTGAGCACGAGCCTTGAAGCGTTCTGCATCTCCTTCAGTCCACCAGTCAGTCAGGTTTCCGTTCTTGTCGAACTGACGTCCCTGGTCGTCAAATCCGTGCGTCATTTCGTGACCAATAACTACACCGATAGCTCCGTAGTTGAAAGCATCGTCTGCATTCATATCGAAGAACGGATATTGCAGGATAGCTGCCGGGAAGCAGATTTCGTTGGTAGTAGGATTGTAATAAGCGTTGACAGTCTGTGGAGTCATGTGCCATTCTTCAGCATCTACCGGTTTGTTGATACGGCTCATCATGTCGTTTAATTCCCATTCGCTGGCACGTGCAACGTTTGCCCAGTAAGAATCTTTTTCAATCTTCAGGTTAGAGTAGTCTTTCCATTTGTCCGGATAACCGATTTTTACGTGGAAGGCAGCCAGTTTTTCCAAAGCTTTCACCTTGGTGCTGTCACTCATCCATTCCTGAGCCTGGATACGTTCGCCCAGTGCAGTCTGCAAGTTCTTAACCAGCGTAAGCATGCGCTCCTTGGCAGCAGCAGGGAAGTATTTTTCTACATACATCTGTCCTACAGCTTCCCCCAGCATACCGTTTACTGAGTTGACTGCCTTTTTCCAGCGTGGCTGATTTACTTTCTTACCAGAAAGTGTCTTTCCGTAGAAGTCGAAGTTTTCGGCAATAAAGTCATCGCTCAGGAAGTTAGAGGCACCGTCAATCAGGTTCCACTGCAGATAGGCAATGTGCTTGTCTACCGGAAGCGTATTGATCAGTTTTTCCACTTCTTTGATAGGCTCAATCTGCGATACGCTCAGCTCGGCTACCCCGTTGGCACCTACGCTTTTCAGATACAAATCCCAGTCGATACCCGGAATCAGTTTCTTCAGTTCGTCGAGTGACATCTTGTGGTAGTTGGCAGCCGGGTCACGCTGTTCAACAGCACTGAAAGAAGCCTTTGCGATGGCAGTTTCGATTTCCATTACAGCTTCCATTTTGCTTTGAGCTTCTTCTGGAGCATATCCTGCAAGCTGGAAGGTATTGACGATGTGCTGTTTGTATTTGTCGCGAATATCAGTAGTTACAGAGTCTGTATCCAGATAATATTCTTTTTCGCCCAGGTTGATGCCGCCCTGATACAGCTGGAAGAGGTTCATCTTGCTGTCCTTGATGTCAGCTCCTACATAGCAGTAGAAGTATGTGCTGATACCGCTGTGCAGCAGTTCGCCTATCATCGGAACGATATCTTCTTTCTTGCTGATGGCTGCAATTTTTTCCAGCTGAGGCTTGATAGGAGCCATGCCGTCTGCATTCAGTTTGGCACTGTCCATAGCCAATGTATACAAGTCGCCGATTTTCTGTGCGATGCTACCCGGAGCATTGTTGGGTTGAGCGGCGATATCGGCAATCAGTCCTTTCAGACGTGTACGGTTGGTTTCATTCAGCTCGTTGAATACGCCGTAGCTTGCATATTCGTCAGTGAGCGGGTGATTGGCAATCCATCCACCGCAAGCATACTGATAGAAATCCTTGCCAGGTAGGAAAGTGGTATCCATGTTGGCCAGATCGATTCCGGCTTTAGGAGCACTTTCTTTAGTAGCGCAACCGGTTACGGCACCTAGTGCCATTACCACTGCCGGCAATAAATACTTTGTTTTCATTTGCTCTATATTTTAAAGGTTTATAGTGTTCTTATATTGTAATCAGGCATTTTGCAGTTCCTCAAGCTCGAGCGAAACGGTTTCCCACTCTTCCTCGATGGTAGCTATTTGCTGTTTGAGCTGCTGGTGCTGTTCGTACAGTTTCATGTCGGATGCTCCTTCGGGAGTGGCCATCTTTTCTTCGACGGCAGCAACCTGCATTTCCAGTTTGCCGATACGTTCCTCGCAGTCGGCTATCTGTTTTTCCAGTTTTCGGATTTTTTTGTTTTGCTCTTTCTGGGCTTCGTAAGAAAGCTTGTTCTCGCTGGCAGGTGCTTCTTCCTTGGTGGTTTTGGTGGGCGATTGAGACAACTGAAGCTCGTTGAGGTTTTCTATTTTCTTTTTCTGCAGAAAATCGTAAATACCGCCGATGTGTTCTTTTACCATACCGCCGCCAAACTCGTACACCTTCGTTACCAGTCCGTCCAGGAACTCACGGTCGTGCGAAACAACAATAACGGTTCCGTCGAACTCCTTGATAGCCTCTTTCAGCACATCTTTCGAACGCATGTCCAGATGGTTGGTGGGTTCGTCCAGAATCAGGAAGTTTACGGGTTCCAGCAAGAGCTTGATCATGGCCAGACGGCTTCGTTCACCGCCGGAGAGTACTTTGACTTTCTTTTCGGATGCTTCGCCGCCAAACATGAATGCCCCCAGTATATCGCGTATCTTCAGTCGGATGTCTCCTTTGGCTACGCGGTCGATAGTATCGAATACGGTCAGGTTCTCGTCAAGAAGCTGGGCCTGGTTCTGTGCAAAGTAGCCTATCTGCACGTTATGGCCTATTTCCAGTTTTCCTTCGAAAGGTATTTCGTCCATGATGCATTTCACCAGCGTAGATTTACCTTCACCGTTTTTGCCGACAAAGGCTACTTTTTCGCCGCGGTGGATGGTAAGGGTGACATTCTGGAATACGATGTGCTCGCCGTATGCTTTTTTTACGTTTTCACAAATGACGGGGTAGTTGCCCGAACGTATGGCAGGCGGGAATTTAAGACGCAAGGCCGAATTATCTTCTTCGTCTATTTCGATGGGGACTATCTTCTCGAGTTGCTTGATGCGGCTCTGTACTTGTACGGCTTTGGTGGCTTTGTAGCGGAAGCGCTCGATAAACTCCTCGGTATCCTGGATTTGTTTCTGCTGGTTTTCGTACGCACGCAACTGCTGTTCGCGGCGTTCTTTTCGCAGTACGACAAATTCATCGTATGCCACTTTATAGTCGTAAATGTGTCCGCAGGAGATTTCGATGGTGCGGTTGGTTACATTATTTATAAAGGCGCGGTCGTGACTTACCAGTACGACTGCTCCCGGACTTGTTTTCAGAAAACCTTCCAGCCACTGTATACTTTCTATATCGAGGTGGTTGGTGGGCTCGTCCAGTAAAAGAACATCGGGGTGACGCAACAGCAGCTTGGCCAGCTCGATACGCATACGCCATCCGCCACTGAACTCAGAAGTAGGACGGTTGAAGTCTTCACGCACAAATCCCAGTCCGGTAAGCGTACGTTCTATTTCTGCACGGAAATTGTGGCCTCCCATCATCTGGAAGCGTTCATTGTCGTGCGTAAAGCGTTCTATCAGTTCGTGGTAACTTTCAGAATCGTAGTCGGTACGGTCGGCCAGTTCCTGATTCATTTTGGCCAGTTTTTCCTGTAACTCGAAAATATGTTCGAACGCCATTTCGGCTTCTTCCATAACGGTGCGTGTGTCGCTCAAGATCATAACCTGGGGCAAATAGCCGATGGTTACTCCGCGCTGGATGGCTACAACACCTTCTGTTGGTGACTGAATGCCGGCCAGAATTTTCAGCATGGTAGATTTTCCGGCTCCGTTTTTACCCACCAGTGCAATGCGGTCTTTCTTATTAATAACATAAGAAACATCCTCGAACAGAGGTGTCACTCCAAATTCAACTTTTAGTCCTTCTACTGAAATCATGGTCTTATTTTCTTTGCAAAGTGCGGACAAAGGTACGTTTTTTATTAAAACGATGTTACAGAATGCTATTTAAATTATGATAATATGCAGAGAGAGTCTCTTTAGTTGTTAAATAGTGTTTTTAAGCATATTTTTTAAAGGCTGATGTTTGACAATATAAAAATAATTCCTACCTTTGCACTGTGTTTTTCATAGTATTAGATTTAAGGTTAACAAAGGTTGGAGTACAGCGGTACTCCTTTTTTTATGCCCGTATGTGTGGTAGGGGAGAGCGAATGTCGTAATAATCATCAATCATGGAATATTTAATCGTATGCCCGCTGGTGTTTCTGGCTGGTTTTATAGATGCTATTGCAGGTGGAGGAGGACTTATTTCACTGCCGGCTTATCTGATAGCGGGACTTCCTCCGCATGCTGCTATCGGGACAAATAAATTTAGTGCCTGTATGGGTACGGTTGTTGCTACCTGGCATTTTGCCCGTTGTGGCTTTATTCATTGGAAGCGGGTGCTTCCTGCTGTAGTTGTTGCCTTGTCGGGTTCGTGGGCAGGGGCTCGTATGGCATTGCTGGTTCCATCCGATATCTTTAAAGTCATAATGCTGGTTGTACTTCCGGCTACGGCTTGTTATCTGTTTCGTAAAAAATAGCTTCAGTCGGTATCGCCGGCTTACTCCGAACGTAAGACTACTTGGCTTACCGTGGTTATCTCTTTTATAATAGGTATATATGATGGCTTCTATGGTCCGGGTACCGGAACTTTTCTATTGGTTCTGCTCACGGCTGTTGCTCATGTCAGTTTAAATGAGGCTGCTGGCACGACAAAGGTGATAAATCTGGCAACCAATGTATCTGCCTTGTTTGTTTTTCTGTTTCATGGTGTCGTATGGTTTCCGCTGGCACTGGTTGCGGCTGCGTTTGGTGTGGCCGGTAATTATATAGGTGCCCGTTATTTTACAAGCAAGGGGACAGGCTTCGTCCGGCCGGTAGTTATCGGTGTGTTGACTATCTTTTTTATAAAAATATGCTGGGAACTGTTTTTCGCTTAATCCATCTGGCATAGCAGAGAGAGGGACAGATGAATGGTATACTGCATGAATCGGACAAAATGTATTGTCATGCTTTGGAAGCCTGTCATAAATTCCGTCATTTTGGCAGAATGGCATGCTCAATACCTACCAAAATCATTGATTTCCCTTTTGGCACAGCGTTTGTTTACTAATAGGCGTAACGATGTTACAAAAAATGAGATTGATAAAACTTAAATTAGATAATAATAAAAAAAGATACAATTATGGGAAAGATTATTGGTATTGACTTAGGAACAACAAACTCTTGTGTTGCAGTATTCGAAGGTAACGAACCGGTAGTAATTGCAAACAGTGAAGGTAAACGTACTACTCCTTCTGTAGTAGGTTTCGTAGATGGTGGTGAGCGTAAAGTAGGTGACCCTGCAAAACGTCAGGCTATTACAAACCCAAAACGTACAGTTTACTCTATCAAACGTTTCATGGGTGAAACTTACGATCAGGTTCAGAAAGAAATTTCACGTGTTCCTTACTCAGTAGTGAAAGGTGACAACAACACTCCGCGTGTAGACATCGACGGTCGTCTGTATACTCCACAGGAAATTTCAGCAATGATTCTTCAGAAAATGAAAAAGACTGCTGAAGATTATCTGGGACAGGAAGTTACTGAAGCCGTTATTACAGTTCCGGCTTACTTCTCTGACTCACAGCGTCAGGCTACTAAGGAAGCAGGACAGATTGCTGGTCTGGAAGTAAAACGTATCGTGAACGAACCGACTGCTGCTGCATTGGCTTACGGTGTAGACAAGTCTAACAAAGATATGAAGGTTGCTGTATTCGACCTTGGTGGTGGTACATTCGATATCTCTATCTTGGAATTCGGTGGCGGTGTATTCGAAGTATTGTCAACAAACGGTGATACTCACCTGGGTGGTGATGACTTTGACCAGGTTATCATCGATTGGTTGGTACAGGAATTCAAGAATGAAGAAGGTGCAGATTTGACAACTGACCCAATGGCTATGCAGCGTTTGAAAGAAGCTGCTGAAAAAGCTAAGATTGAATTGTCTTCTTCTACATCTACTGAAATCAACTTGCCTTACATTATGCCGGTAGCTGGTGTACCTAAGCACTTGGTTAAGACACTGACTCGTGCTAAATTCGAACAGTTGGCACACAACTTGATTCAGGCTTGTCTGGAACCTTGTAAGAAAGCTATGAGCGATGCAGGTTTGAGCAACTCAGATATTGACGAAGTTATCTTGGTAGGTGGTTCTTCTCGTATCCCTGCTGTACAGAAACTGGTAGAAGAATTCTTCGGTAAAGCTCCTTCTAAAGGTGTTAACCCAGACGAAGTAGTTGCTGTAGGTGCTGCTGTTCAGGGTGCTGTATTGACAGACGAAATCAAGGGTGTGGTTCTGTTGGACGTAACTCCGCTGTCAATGGGTATCGAAACAATGGGTGGTGTGATGACAAAATTGATTGATGCTAACACTACTATCCCTTGCAAGAAGAGCGAAGTATTCTCTACTGCTGCTGATAACCAGACTGAAGTTACTATCCATGTACTTCAGGGTGAGCGTCCGATGGCTGCTCAGAACAAGTCTATCGGTCAGTTCAACTTGACAGGTATTGCTCCTGCCCGTCGTGGTGTTCCTCAGATTGAAGTAACATTCGATATTGACGCAAACGGTATCTTGAAGGTTTCTGCTAAGGATAAGGCTACTGGTAAAGAACAGGCTATCCGTATCGAAGCTTCATCTGGCTTGAGCAAGGAAGAAATTGAACGTATGAAAGCTGAAGCTGAAGCTAATGCCGAAGCTGATAAGAAAGAAAAAGAACGTATCGATAAGTTGAACCAGGCAGACAGCATGATTTTCTCTACTGAAAATCAGTTGAAAGATCTTGGTGACAAACTTCCTGCTGACAAGAAAGCTCCTATCGAAGCTGCTCTTCAGAAACTGAAAGATGCTCACAAAGCTCAGGATTTGGCTGGTATCGATGCTGCAAGCGCAGAACTTCAGAGTGCATTCCAGGCTGCAAGTGCTGAAATGTATGCACAGAGCGGTGCTCAGGGTGGTGCTCAAGCAGGTCCTAATGCTGGTCAGGCAAACAATGCAGGCGCTAACGATAAAGGTGATGTGCAGGATGCTGACTTTGAGGAGGTAAAGTAAGTATCGATAAACAACGATAAACATCCATAGGAAAAGGTGTGAAACT
>Red_p1__coassemble_1393_pt1 | contig 9352 bp, 10 predicted proteins | sample Red_p1__metabat2_high_PE_030 | metagenome-assembled genome bin Red_p1
GCCGTTTTAGTCAGAGTCCTCAGTATCAACAGATGCTGGGGACTTTTTTTATGCTTTGATGAAATTCTTAAAAGAATAAGATGCCTCAAAATGAGACACCTTATATACTAAAAATAGTTTTATATACATCCTTTGCTAGAAGGTATTTCATAGTGATAAATATCGCGTTTTATTGCCATTTTTAAAGCTCTAGCCAGTGCCTTGAATATTCCTTCTATTTTGTGGTGTTCGTTTTCTCCTTTTGCTTTTATATTTAAGTTCATTTTAGATGCATCGCTTAGTGATTTAAAGAAATGTAGGAACATTTCAGTTGGCATGTCTCCAATCTTTTCTCTTTTAAATTCAGCGTTCCATACTAGCCATGGGCGGCCTCCAAAATCGAGTGCTACCTGGCATAAGCAGTCATCCATTGGTAAGCAATAGCCGTATCGTTCGATTCCTCTTTTGCTTCCCAAAGCTTTATAGATACATTCTCCTAATGCTAATGCAGTGTCCTCAATCGTATGGTGTTCATCTACGTGTAAATCGCCTTTTACCTGAATCGTTAAATCGATTCCACCATGCTTTCCTATTTGTTCCAGCATGTGATCGAAAAATCCTAATCCGGTCTGTATGTTGCAAGAACCCTTTCCATCAAGGTTTACAGAAACATGGATATCTGTTTCTTTGGTTTTACGGTGAATACTAGCTGTCCGTTCTCCAGCAAAGAGAAACTCACAGACTTTATCCCATTCTGTAGAAGCCAATGCACAATATGGCTTTAAGTCTTCAGATAGTGCAGATTGATCTGCTTGAAGAAGAATCCCTTTGCACCCTAAATTCTTAGCTAATTGGATATCTGTAGTTCTGTCGCCAATTACGAAACTGTTTGGCAGATCGTATTTTTCTTCGTCAAAGTAAGAAGTAAGCATGGCTATGCCAGGTTTGCGTGTAGGGAGATTATCTTCCGGAAAACTGCGATCAATGTGCACGGCACTAAATGTTATACCTTCATTTTTGAAGCTTTGCATGATAAAATTATGTACAGGCCAGAATGTCTCTTTCGGGAACGAATCAGTACCAAGACCATCTTGGTTTGTAACCATGACCAGTTCGAAATCCAACTGTTTGGCAATAAATCCTAAATTCTTGAATACACCTGGATAAAACTCTAGTTTTTCGAAAGCATCAACTTGATAATCTGTAGGAGGCTCTATAACCAATGTACCATCCCTATCGATGAAAAGTATCTTTTTCTTTACCATATTTCTTTTGTCTTTGGGTTTATTCCTGATATTCGGAAAGCGCTTTAAGGAGCGCATCATTTTCTGGTCTGTTACCTATTGTAATACGCAGACAGTCTTTGCACAGAGAAACTGTTGTACGATTACGTACGATGATTCCTTTACTTACCAAATACGCATATATTTTCATTGCATTGCTTACTTTTGCCAAGAAGAAGTTTGCATCAGTAGGATATACTTTCAGACAACAAGGCAAATCTTTGAATAAATGCATTAGTCTTTCTCTTTCTTCGAGCAAAGTTTTTACCCATCGCTGTACTTCATAATCCTTTTGAATCATTTGAAGAGCTTCTTTCTGGGTAAGCAAATTCACATTATACGGATATTTTACTTTCGTAAAAAGTTGAATGATTTCACGAGAAGAAAAGGCCATTCCCAAGCGGATAGCAGCGCATCCCCACGCTTTAGAGAAGGTTTGTAAGACAATTAAATTAGGGTATTGTCCCAAATCATTAAGGAAAGAAGGAAGACTTGAAAAATCAATGTAAGCCTCGTCTACGATTACCAATCCTTGAAATTCCTGTAGCACAGTCTTGATTTCCTGATGTGACAAGTCATTTCCCGTAGGATTATTGGGTGAGCAGAAAAAAATCAGTTTTGTGTTCTCGTCTGTAGTATCCAAAAGCTTTTTAGCTGAAACCTGAAAGTTTTCATCCAGCAATACTTTTCGGTATTCTACGTCGTTTACTTCCGCGCATACCTGATACATGCCATAAGTAGGGTCTATAGCTACCACATTATCGATACCAGGACGACAGAAAGTACGAAACAGTAAATCAATGGCTTCGTCGCTTCCGTTTCCCAAAAATATATTTTCAGTTTTTACTTTTTTTATCCGTGCAATGTGATGCTTCAACTCGGTTTGCAATGGGTCTGGATACCGATTATTGGGATTATTATAAGGATTTTCGTTGGCATCCAGAAAAACAGATGCATCGGCACCACTGTATTCGTCTCTGGCAGAGGAATACGGTTTTAATGCCCATATATTAGGTCGTGTCAGTTCTTGTAATGTTTTCATTGCCTTTTTTATTTTAGTGATTTCAAGCGTACAGTAACTGCATTTTTGTGTGCATTCAGCGACTCGTTGGCAGCCATGACCTCTATTGCAGGACCTATCGTTTTCATACCTTCCGAAGTAATTTCCTGGAATGTAATTTTACGGATAAAGCTGTCCAGTGAAACCCCGCTGTATGCTTTGGCATAACCATTTGTAGGGAGTGTATGATTGGTTCCCGAAGCATAGTCGCCTGCACTTTCCGGAGAAAAATTTCCTAAGAATACAGAACCGGCATTTGTTATTTTTTCAGCTATTTCAGCATAGTCTTTTGTTTCAATAATCAAATGTTCGGGAGCATAAAGATTGGTCAGTTCTACAGCTTCTTCCATATCTTTTACGAGAATCAGCTTACTATGCTCAAGAGCTTTCTGTGCTATTTCCCAACGCGGAAGCAGTGATAACTGCCGGTTAACTTCGAACTCCACTTCTTTCAGCAACTCTTCGGATGTAGTGATCAGCATTGCCTGGCTGTCTATACCATGTTCCGCTTGAGAAAGTAAGTCGGCTGCAACGAAAATAGGATTAGCGGTTTCATCTGCCAGAACCTCCACTTCGGATGGACCTGCTGGCATATCTATTGCTACATCGTGTAAAGAAACCATCTGCTTGGCAGCAGTAACATATTGGTTTCCCGGACCGAAAATCTTGTATACTTTAGGAATACTTTCTGTACCGTATGCCATAGCTCCGATAGCCTGTACGCCTCCCGTTTTGAAAACCTTACTGACACCAGCCGTGCGTGCAGCATAAAGAATAGCTGCCGGTACGTTTCCGTTTTTGTCGGGGGGGGTACAAAGGATAATTTCCTTACAACCCGCTATCTGAGCAGGAGTAGCCAGCATTAATACAGTCGAAAACAAAGGAGCTGTACCTCCAGGAATGTAGAGTCCTACCTTTTCAATTGCCACAGCTTTCTGCCAGCAGGTAACACCCGGGAGTGTTTCTACTTTCTTTCCGATAAAGCGTTGTGATTCGTGGAATGTACGGATATTGTTCCAAGCAAGCATGATAGCAGCTTTCAGCTCAATGCTGACTTCTTTTTCAGCTTTAGCAAACTCCTCTTCGGTAACACACAGTGAAGATAAGCGGACCTTGTCGAACTTTTCTTCGTATTCCAATACAGCCTTGTCGCCCTCCTTACGGATATGTGACAGAATCTCGCAGACTGTATCGTTAAGTGTTTCTGTATTCAGAACCGGACGGGCCAGCAGTTTGTTCCAGTTTGCTTTTTCAGGGTATCGTATAATATTCATAGACATCAGATTTTGGTTAGAGAATCATTTTTTCTATTGGCAGCACCAGAATGCCTTCTGCCCCCAGTGCTTTAAGCTTTCCGATGATTTCCCAGAAGCATTTTTCATCGAGAACCGTATGAACACTGCTCCATCCCTCGGTAGCAAGCGGCATGATGGTAGGACTTTTCATTCCCGGCAATACCGAAATAATTTCATCCAATTTACTGTTTGGAGCATTCATCAGGATATATTTTTTATCCTCCGCTGCTTTGACAGCTTCAAAACGGAAAAGCAACTCTTTTAGAATCTCTCTTTTTTCTTCGCCCATTTCCGGGTTTCCAATGAGCAGTGCCTCACTTTTCATAACTACTTCAACCTCTTTAAGGCTGTTGCTCACCAGCGTAGAGCCAGAACTTACAATGTCGAATATCGCATCGGCAAGCTGAATACCCGGAGCTATTTCTACAGAGCCGGTGATGACATGTATTTCCGCCTTGATACCCTTGGCATTTAGAAAATCCTGAAGAATGACAGGATAGGAGGTTGCAATTTTTTTCCCGTTAAACCACTCAAGTCCGTTATAGGGTATATCTTTAGGGATGGCCAGCGAGAGGCGGCATTTGCTGAATCCAAGTCGGCGAACCAAATCGGCCTTTTCCTTCTTTTCCAGAAATTCGTTTTCTCCAACAATACCCAAATCGGCCACTCCACTGGCTACAGCCTGAGGAATATCATCATCGCGCAGAAATAAAACTTCAACAGGAAAATTAGACGCTTGTGTCAGCAGGGTGCGTTTTGACGTAGACAGTTTGATGTCGGATTCTGTGAGCAGGGCCATTGTTTCATCGAACAGGCGGCCTTTGGATTGTACAGCTATTCGTAACATAGTATTTTTATTTTAATATTAAATATAAGATTGCGTAAACAAAAAAGGCTTACCTAATACGGTAAGCCTTTAATATCTTCATTGCACGACATTTCAGCCCACCGTTTAAACGCTAGGAAAATGATGATGGCGATGTGCAATAACAGTATTCATAATTTCTTTTGTTCTTTTGTTTGTAACAAAAATAAAGTATATGAATTAGAAAAACAAATTTTTATTATAAAATCTTCTGTTTCTCTTTCATATCAATGGATTTTCGTCTTTTTCTTCAACTTTACATCCTTCGAAAAACATTTCCTGGCGTGCTTTTTCTGCCGGATAAGTGAAATAAGTACAAGTAGCTTTTGTGCAAACTTCGTTAGCCTGATTCAAGATGCAAGCATCAATTAACACCAGGTTTCGTTTTTGCTCTCTGATGGAAGCCCGTATAACTATCCGCTCTTCGGTGGTATGAATAGGCTTGAGATAACGAGTCTCCATTTTAGACGTTACCCCAGTTGTTTGCAGTTTGCACACCACAGCCCATGCACAGATTTCATCGAGCAAGACAGCCTGTATTCCACCATGCAATGTATTGAGCCATCCCTGATACTTGGCTTCCGGATGCCAGATGCTGACAATTTCGTCACCGTCTTCGTAAAACTCCATTTTTACTCCGGCTTCATTGTCGGGAGCACAGCCAAAGCAATAATACCCTTTTATCCCTTTCCAGGGATTAATAATCTTTTTCATAGGCTAGCATTCAAAATCTACACACGACCGGTCGGCTTTGGCATCCTTGATAATGCCGGCTGCCGCCAAATGATCTGGATGCACTGCATATTTCTTTACATCCTCCAGCGTATCGAATGTACTGTCCAGGCAGATGTCCCATTTTTCATCCGGATTACAGTTCAGTCCCACATAGATAGCCCGTATAAATGAAATTGTTTGCGGCAATGCCTCTATTGCATTTTTAAACTGATTCATTACGCTCATTTTTTCTTCCTGAGAAAGAGATTCTTTAAGCTTGAATAAAACAATGTGCTTAACCATATTGCTTGTTGAATTTAATGTGTTATTTTTGTATGTTAGTAATATGCAAATGTAAAACAAATAATCTAATTCATACCATGATTGTCATAGGAATTGCAGGAGGAACAGGTTCTGGTAAGACCACTGTCGTTAAACGTATTGTAGAAAGTTTCCCAAAAAATGAAGTAGTCTTGTTGCCTCAGGACTCCTATTATAAGGACAGCAGCAATGTACCGATGGAGTTGCGCAAGCGTATAAACTTTGACCATCCCGATGCTTTTGACTGGGATTTACTCTCCGAACAGCTGTCAATGCTGCGCGATGGAAAAGCTATCGAGCAGCCGGTATACTCTTACCTCACTTGTACCCGGCAGCCCGAAACCATCCACATAGAGCCGAGAAATGTAGTTATTATAGAAGGCATTCTGGCCTTGAGCGACCCGAAACTCCGAGAGCTGATGGACTTGAAAATTTTTGTGGATGCAGATCCGGACGAACGCCTGATTCGTGTAATTCAGCGGGATGTGATAGAAAGAGGTCGTACGGCTGAAGAAGTTATGGATCGCTATGTCAAAGTATTGAAGCCGATGCATCTTGAGTTTATTGAACCGGCTAAGCGTTATGCCGATTTGATTGTTCCTCAAGGCGGGCACAATGAGAAAGCCATTGAGATACTGAAGATGTACATTGCCAAAATCGTTCAGTCATGAAATGGGTTTGGGCAATCTTTCTGATGTTTTTGCTGGCTGCCTGTGGCAACAGGCATCAGGCAGACAATGAAACCCAGTACGACTTAAATCAGATAAAAGACAGTGGCTGTCTGGTGGTACTGACCATGAACAGCTCTACCTCATACTTTCATTATCGAGGTGAGGAAATGGGTTACCAGTACGAACTGGCGCAGCAGTTTGCCCATGAATTGGGAGTTGAGCTGAAGGTAAAGACAGGAATCAGTGCCCAGGACCTGGTAGACCGCCTTATGCGTGGAGAGGGAGACTTGATAGCATACAATCTCCCGATACGGAACGAATGGAAAGACAGTCTGATCTTTTGTGGCGAAGAAACTATCAATCATCAAGTTCTGGTGCAGCGGGCCGGTAAAAAGGCACTGAAGAATGTAACGGAACTGATAGGAAAGGAAGTGTACGTTCTTCCCGGAAAGCATCTGGAAAGAATGATAAACCTGGATAAGGAGCTGGGAGGAGGAATCCTAATTCATGAAGTATCTCCCGACAGTGTTTCGAACGAAGATTTGATAGAATGGGTATCCTCCGGAAAGATAGATTATACCGTAGCCAATGATGACCTGGCCAAACTCAATAAGACTTACTATCCGAAGCTGGATGTAAAGCTGGCAGTCAGTTTCGACCAACGTTCATCGTGGGCAGTACGTAAAACCTCCCCACTGCTAGCGGCAGCTGCCGATAAATGGCACCGTGAGAATATGAGTTCGCCGGCTTTTCTGGCCAGTGTGCGCCGATATTTTGAGATGAGCAAGCATACCCCCTCGCATGGTTCTATATTATCTTTGCGCGACGGGAGGATTTCGGTATACGACCACCTTTTCAAAAAGTATGCTCCCCAGATAGGATGGGACTGGCGTTTGCTTGCTTCTCTGGCTTATACGGAATCTAATTTTAACCCAGATGTGGTTTCATGGGCCGGTGCCAAAGGACTGATGCAGCTGATGCCTGCTACGGCCCGTGCCATGGGTGTGCCCAAGGGAAAAGAAAGCGATCCGGAAGAAAGTATTAAAGCGGCAGTGAAATATCTGAAAGCCGTTGAGCAAATTTTCTTGAAGGTGAAAGATGAAAAGGAAAGGGTGAAATTTGTTCTTGCAGCCTATAATGCCGGAGTAGGGCATATTACGGATGCGATGGCACTAGCTGAAAAATATGGTCACGAAAAATACGTATGGGACAAAGAAGTGGCTAACTTTGTGCTGTTGAAGAGTAACGAGGAATATTATAACGACCCTGTCTGCAAGAATGGCTATTTCAGAGGAGGGGAAACCTTTCGTTTTGTAAACGAAGTGTTGAACCGTGCCAAAGTATACAAGGAAAAGATTCGCGGATAGAATAAAAGTTGCCTTCAAAAAAAAGGAAAGCGGAATGTTCTTGATTTATAAAGCCAAGAACATTCCGCTTTCTTTTTAGGATTACTTGAATTTTATTTTGTCTTAAGCAGATACTCTTCAATCGCCTTTTTAAACGTTTCCTTATCGGCTGCACCCACCATTGCCTGAGGCTTGCCTTCGGCCGGAATAAATAAAATGGTAGGGAGTGACTGTATACCCATGTTTTGGGCCAGTTCGCGTTCCTTGTCAGTGTCCACTTTATAAATAGTAACTTTACCCTTATACTCTTTTGCCAATTCTTGCAAAATAGGAGCTACGCGTCTGCAAGGACCGCACCAGGTAGCGTAAAAATCAATGATGGCAGGTTGGTTTCCTTTGAATTTCCACTCTTCGGCATTGCTTTTATAATCAAAAATCTTTTCGATAAACATGGTATTGTTCATCGGGATAACAGTTCCTTCTGTAGCAGCTTTCTGTGCAAATAATGTAGTAGTCAGACTAACAAGAAGTGCAATAAATAAAATTTTTTTCATCTGGCTTTCCTTTTTTATGATTAATAAATGATTCCGAGTTTGAAATTATAACAAATAACTTGCTTATACAAATTATTCAGTGCTTATGCCCTGATTTTAAACGTTTTTTATTATTTTCTATTGGAAATTATTTATTTTAGATATGATTGAGTCTGTTCTTGTTCTTGCCGGTGCTCAATTCGAAAGCGGCAAGAAGTATACGGGGGCGATATACTGGATGGGTTAGAAAATGCCTGTATTTTGAGTTTATCATTGCAATGGTGAATGTGTGACATTTTTTAGACAAAACTTTGTCATAAAAGTGCCGTGAGTTTCTTATAAGTAAGATAAAGACAGGCTGTATGGTTGCATATTTGCCATATTCATATTCTAAACGAATGTTATTCGGATACCGTTTTGAAGAAAAAATGCATAAATATGATTAAACGATTTGTTTTGTTATTGATTCTATCCATGTCTTTATACAGTTCAGAATTGTAATTATTATTAATTAGCTCTAACTTTAATACCTGTGTTATGAAGCGATTTTTATTTTTATTAGGAGTGAGTTTATTTTTCTCGTTCACAGCGTTTTCGCAAGAAGCAGTATATCAGTTGTCTAGTCATATACTGGATATAAATATAGGAAAGCCGGCACCGGATGTCGTCATTCCATTGTCAAAGAAAGTGGGAGATGATTGGAAAGTCATAGACGAAAAACGTGCTGACAAGGATGGACGGGTAAAAGATTTTCTGGATAAGTCGAAAGGGAGTAACGAGGGAATATATAAGCTTACGTATTACGTAAAACCCTATTTTGAGAAACAACATCAGGAAACGTTTTATCCTTATATAGAAGTAGTATTTGAGATTAAAGATAACAAGCATTATCATGTGCCGATAACACTTTCTCCTTTTGGATATTCCACTTATCGGGGAAGCTGAAGCAATGAATCTGATAACAAAAAAAGCATGTGAAATATTTTCCACATGCTTTTTTATATTATGTAAATTAGATTATTTCTTTTCAGAACTTGGAGTATAGCGGGCATTCAGTCCGTCTACAATTTCCTGAGTAATGTTATAAGAAGGATTAGCATACAGCAAGTTGTCGAAGCCAGTGTTGCTGATAATCAAATCGTAACCCTTAGTCTGGTTGTATATTTTCAGGAAAGAGTTGATTGAGTCGCGCAGCTGCAAGCTGTTTTTCTGATTTTCTGCCTGCAGTTCAGCGGTCAGTTTCTGCTGCAAAGCCTGCAAGTCCTGTTGCTGCTTGATGGTACGC
>Red_p1__coassemble_1683_pt1 | contig 7893 bp, 5 predicted proteins | sample Red_p1__metabat2_high_PE_030 | metagenome-assembled genome bin Red_p1
ACATAGAAGGCCATTGGCAATTGGTAGAATACACCACGCATGCAGATGGAATAATCCATAAGTGTGAACGAATCTACTATAGTATACAGCTATGGGTGGTAGAAGTAGCCGAAAAAGGAGACAATCTGGGATTACAATCTTTCCGAGGGCGTTATTATTATAATGAAACGACTAATAAAATACACTTTACGGATATGAGCACATACGCAACTCCGGAAAATTCCAGACCGGCCACTGTGGAAGAATTGCTTCCTTACGGGTTAAACAATGTAAATACAGAGCTGGAAGTTTTAGAAAAAGGAAGAAAAAGATTGGTACTACGCTCGGATTATGCCACTTTGTACCTAAAAAGATTTTAAGTTTTACTATCTTTGCAAACAATTGTCACCAAAAGTTTTTTGAACCTAATAGATTTTTATGACTAGAAAACTAACTCAAATTGTATTGTGTTTCTTCTTGCTAATGGGTGCACCTGCTATGGCGCAGACCATGAGTGATGCAGAAGTGCTGGAATACCTGAAACAAGGCAGCCAGCAGGGTAAGGACCAGCAGCAAATGGCAGTGGAACTGGCACGCAGAGGAGTTACTCAGGAACAGGCACGGCGTGTAAAAGAGATGTACCAAAAACAGATGGGTACATCGGGGAACGGTACTTCGACTAGCAACCAGAGCCGTATGCGTCAGAAACCCGTGGAACAGGTTTCACCATACTACAAAAACGGTTATTACCGCAACAGTAACGGACGCGACCAAGAGATGAATAAAGCCATGCAGGAAGAGTATGAACGAAAAAACAAAATGCGCTACGGCAATGGCAACAATTCTGCCAACGGGAAATACAACAAGCAGTATAACCGCCAGTTCTATAATAACATGCAGCCGGCAGATATGTACAACAATCCGTATGCCGGACAGTATGGTGCCAATACAGAGGAGGCAAAAGTTGTTTCTATCCTGACAGATTCATTGGGATATGAAAATGACATGCCGGTCTACGCCCCGGAGGATGAAGTTTTCGGAAGAAATATTTTCAACACGCAAAGCCTTACTTTTGAGCCAAACGTAAATCTGGCTACTCCTGCCAATTATCAGCTAGGACCGGGCGATGAGGTAATTATTGACATTTGGGGAGCCAGCCAGAATACGATTCGCGAACAGATTTCGCCGGACGGTACCATCAATATTCAGGATTTGGGAGTAGTCAACCTGAATGGTATGACTATAACCGAGGCCAGTGATTTCCTGAAACGGGAGTTAAGCAAAATTTACTCGGACAGCCAGAACAGTATACAGGTTACACTGGGAAATGCACGCAGCATCTCTATCAATGTAATGGGTGAAGTACTGGTTCCGGGTACATACCAGTTGTCTTCGTTCTCTACGGTTTTCCACGCACTGTACAGTGCCGGAGGCGTAAGTGAAATTGGTAGCTTACGTAACATCCAGGTGGTACGCAACGGTGAGAATATTGCTACAGTCGATGTGTACGATTTCATTATGAAAGGTAAGGTGCAGGATGATATTCGCTTACAGGAAGGGGATGTAGTGATTGTGCCTCCTTACGAAGCACTGGTGAAAATTACCGGTAAGGTAAAACGACCGATGCGCTACGAAATGAAAAAGGATGAAACGGTGAATACACTGCTGAAATATGCCGGTTATTTTGCTGCAGACGGCTATAAAGGTAGTCTCAGCATTGTACGTCAGGCAGGACGGGAATACAGCATCTGTACCGTTGACGAGAAAGACTACAGCGTATTCAAAATAAAGGATGGCGATGTGGTAACAGCGACTGCCATGCTGGACCGCTTTACCAACAAGCTGGAAATTAAGGGTGCGGTTTACCGCCCTGGCATGTACGAGCTGAGCGGCTCGCTGAATACGGTGAAACAGTTGGTGGAAAAGGCAGACGGACTGCTGGGAGATGCATTTACAAACCGTGCGGTTTTGTATCGCCAGCGGGAAAATCTGACCAGTGAGGTGTTGTCGGTAGATATCAAAGGTATTCTAGACGGAACTACACCGGATATTCCGCTGCGCAAGAACGATGTATTGTATATCCCGAGCATTCACGACTTGCAGGATATGGGCAGCGTGAAGATTTGGGGTGAAGTAGCTAAAGTAGGCGAATATCCGTATGCAGACAATATGACGCTGGAGGACTTGATTATCACAGCAGGTGGTTTGAAGGAATCGGCTTCACTGGTACGTGTGGATGTAGCACGTCGCATTAAAGACAGCAAAAGTACAACTCCACAGGCTACTATCGGACAGAACTTCAGTTTTGGTGTTAAGGACGGATTCATCATTGAAGGTGAACCGGGATTTGTATTGCAACCGTATGACCAGGTGTACGTACGCCGTAGTCCGGGTTATCAGGAGCAACAAAATGTAAAAATCAACGGTGAAGTGTTATACGGCGGCGAATATGCACTGACAACCAAAAGTGAACGTATCAGTGAGTTGATAGAAAAGGCCGGTGGAGTTACACAGTTTGCCTACGTAAAAGGAACCAAACTAGTGCGCAAAGCCAATGAAGAGGAAAAGCAGCGCATGGCAGACATCGTAAAAATGATGCGCAAAGAACTTGGTGAAGGGGCTATTGACTCCATGGGTATTGAGGTAGACTCAACATTTACCGTAGGTATAGACTTGGAAGAAGCGCTACTGAATCCTGGAGGTAATGCAGACATTGTATTGCGTGAAGGCGATATCATTACAGTTCCGGAATATACCAATACCGTAAAAATAAATGGTGCAGTGATGATGCCCAATACGGTCAGTTTCATGAAAGGCAGCAGCGTGAAGGATTATATCAGCCAGGCGGGTGGTTACTCACAGAATGCCAAGAAGAGCAAAAAGTTTATTATTTACATGAACGGACAGGTAGCCGAAGTAAAAGGTAGCGGTAAACGGCAGATTGAACCGGGATGTGAAATTATAGTACCGACCAAGAAGAAGAAAAATAATATAGCTAATATATTCGGATATATTTCATCATTTGGATCAATAGCCATGACAATGGCTACAATTGCCAACTTAATTAAGAAGTAAAGAAAATCATCATTATCTTTCTTAATACTCCCCCTCACCTTCCCCAAAAAGGAAGGATTGAGGGGGATTTTTTATATAAGATTTAAGAATTGGCACAAGGATGCAATGAAATATCTTTATATCTTTGTCTAATTGAAAAAAAAGACGTATGCAAACAAGTGACAGTATCATTATTATTCCTACGTATAACGAAAAGGAAAATATAGAAAATATTATCCGTGCGGTGTTCGGACTGGAAAAGTGTTTTCACATTTTGGTGATAGAAGATAATTCGCCGGATGGAACCGCCGAAATAGTAAAGCGCATGCAGAAGGAGTTTCCTGAGCGACTGTTCATGGTAGAAAGAAAAGGCAAACTGGGACTGGGTACGGCGTACATTACCGGATTTAAATGGGCTTTGGAACATGGTTATGACTTTGTTTTTGAGATGGATGCAGATTTCAGCCATAACCCGAATGACTTACCGCGCCTGTACAAGGCTTGTGCGGAAGACGGTGCGGATGTAGCTATCGGGTCGCGTTATGTGAGCGGTGTAAATGTGGTGAACTGGCCGATGGGCAGAGTGCTGATGTCTTATTTTGCTTCGAAATATGTACGGATGATTACCGGAGTACCCATCCATGATACTACAGCCGGTTTTAAATGTTACCGTAGCCAGGTGTTGCAAACTATTCCGCTGGACGAGGTCCGCTTCAAGGGGTATGCATTCCAGATTGAAATGAAATTTACGGCATACAAATGCGGTTTCAAAGTGGTGGAAGTTCCGGTTATCTTCATCAACCGCGAACTGGGTACTTCTAAAATGAACAGCAGCATTTTTGGTGAAGCTGTATTTGGCGTGATGAAATTGAAATGGGACAGCTGGTTCCGCAAATATCCTAAAAAAGCGAATGTATGAAAAGAACATGGATAAAGAATGCCCGCATTGTGAACGAGGGCAAATGCTTCGACGGAAGTGTAGTGATTGAGGGAGAACGAATTGCAGAAGTGCTGGATAAGAACGGACAGCCAGCAATGGATTGCGATACGGTGGTAGATGCTGCCGGAGCATATCTGCTGCCGGGTGTCATTGATGACCATGTGCATTTCCGTGATCCGGGGCTGACACATAAAGCGGACATGACAAGCGAAAGCTGTGCTGCTGCTGCCGGTGGTGTGACCTCGTTTATGGATATGCCGAACTGTAACCCGCAAACAACAACTCTGGAGGCACTTGACAATAAGTTCGCGGATGCGGCTCAGAAAAGTATTGTCAATTATTCGTTCTACTTCGGGGCGACCAACAATAATGCTGATTTATTGCCAATGCTGGATAAGACAAAGGTATGTGGCGTCAAGTTGTTCATGGGAGCCAGTACGGGGAATATGCTGGTAGACCGTATGGAAACACTCAGAAAGATTTTCTGCGAAGCAGGGATGCTGATTGCTACACACTGTGAAGATCAGAATATTATTCGGGAAAATACGAAGAAATACCAGGAACTGTACGGCGAGGATCCGGATATTACTTGCCATCCGCTGATTCGCAGTGAGGAGGCATGCTATGAGTCCTCTAAACTGGCTGTACAGTTGGCCAAAGAAACGGGAGCACACCTGCACATTCTGCATATCAGTACTGCCAAAGAACTGGAGTTGCTGGAGAACAAACCATTGGAAGACAAACGCATTACGGCAGAGGCCTGCGTATCGCACTTATTCTTCTGCGATGAGGATTACAAACGGATGGGAGCACGCATAAAGTGCAACCCGAGTATCAAATCCAAAGCGGACCGGGATGCACTGAGAAAGGCACTGGCTGAAAACCGGATTGACGTAATTGGCACAGACCACGCTCCGCACCTGCTAAGTGAGAAACAAGGGGGAGCACTGAAGGCGGTTTCGGGAATGCCGACCCTGCAGTTTTCACTGATAAGCTGTTATGAACTGGTCAGAGAAGGTATTTTGAGCATGGAGCAACTGGTAGAAAAGATGTGCCATGCACCGGCTAAGTTATATAACATTAGTGAACGTGGATTTATACGTCCGGGCTATAAGGCGGATTTGGTAATTCTGAATCCGGACTGTACATGGACAGTGACGGATGAAGTGGTGCTGAGCAAGTGTGGATGGACTCCAATGGCCGGACAGAATTTCCATGCACGTGTGGAAAAGACGTTTGTAAACGGTGATTTGGTTTACAGTGAAGGTAAAGTGGATATGTCGCATCGTGGAGAAGCACTTCGTTTTAACAGATAACAGATGGTATGAATATGAGAACGGGGATTACAAAGGTAACATATAACATTCATGACCTGGCAGAATATATCAACTGGATTTATTTCTTTCATGCCTGGGGATTCCAGCCAAGGTATGCGGGTATTGCTGATATTCATGGTTGTGATGCCTGTCGTGCGGGGTGGCTGGCTTCTTTTCCGGAAGGAGAAAGGGCTAAGGCTGCCGAAGCCATGCAGTTGCATAAGGAAGCCAACCGAATGCTGAATAAGCTGGATGCAAATTTTAAGGTGTTTGCCATATACCGACTGATGGAAGCGAACGCTGACGGTGATGATTTGCTGCTGGAAGGTAAACGGTTTCCACTATTACGGCAACAGACACGGATAAAGCCTGAGGATCCTTTTTTGTGCCTAAGTGACTTTGTACGTCCGCTTGAAAGTGGTATAAAGGATACGGTAGGAGCTTTTGCTACCACCATTGACCCGAACATGGAATCGCTTTTTAAAGAGGATGACTATAAACTGATGCTGGTAAAAACACTGGCCGAACGTCTGGCTGAAGCTGCTGCTGAAAAAGTACACGAAGATATCCGTAAAAAGGTATGGGGATATGCACCAGATGAGAACCTGACCAAGAAAGAGCTTCTGAACGAGGAGTATCAGGGAATACGGCCGGCAGTAGGCTATCCTTCGCTGCCGGATATCTCGGTAAGTTTTTTACTGGATGAGTTGCTAGACATGAAACAGATTGGTATACGACTGACGGAAAATGGAATGATGCAACCGCATGCTTCGGTATGCGGACTGATGTTTGCACATCCGGCTGCACACTATTTTTCGGTTGGCAAGATAGGAGCGGACCAATTAGAGGATTATGCAAAAAGACGTGAATTACCCGTGGAGGTGATACGGAAATATTTGGCTGCCAATTTACAAGACTGACAGGAGGAAAAAAGAATGATGTTATTAAAACTTGGGCTATTCTTTACATTACTGTTGCTGTTGCCCGACTGGTACATAGACCGGAATTTGTTGAAACACATCGGGTATAAGGGATTGCGTTTCTTTTACTGGGTGCCATCGGGGTTGTTACTGGCTGGTATGCTGTTCGTCTTTACACTTTACAGACCTGGTTCTGAGGCTATGCAGCAGTTAAGTAATTTTTTGCTGATTTTTTTATGTTTCAGTGTGCCCAAGGCTTTATTTGTTCTTATTCATCTGTTGCTACGGGGAATGGCACGAATAACGGGCAAAAAACTCTATGGAGAGCAATTGGCCGGTGCACTCGCCATAGCTTCACTTGTATATATCATCTATGGAGCTACTGCCGGAAAGGAGAACTTTACTGTTCGGGAAGTGACCTTCCAATCGGCCGACTTACCCCAAGGATTTGACGGATATCGTATTTTACAGTTGTCGGACTTGCATACCGGAAGCTGGAAAGGAAATGGAAAGGCACTGCAACGTGCTGTAGACTTATGCAACAAGCAGCAGGCAGATGTGATAGTTTTTACAGGTGATCTGGTGAATAATCTGGCTTCGGAGCTGAAAGAGTTTGTACCGATATTGGGCGAACTAAAAGCAAAAGATGGGGTTTTCTCTGTATTGGGTAATCATGATTATTCGCCATATATAAGATGGGAGTCGCCGGAAATGCAGCAACAGAACCTGGAACAACTGATAAAATATGAACAGGAGATGGGATGGAAGCTCCTGATGAATGAACACAGGATACTACACAGCGGAAAAGACTCGATTGTGTTGGCCGGTGTGGAAAACAGTGGTAATCCGCCTTTCCCGAACAAAGGGGACTTGAAAAAAGCTCTGGCCGGCACAGACGGACTGTTTAAAGTATTGCTGAGCCACGACCCGACGCATTGGAAAAGAGAAGTACTGCCACATAGTGACGTACAACTGATGCTGGCGGGGCATACTCATAACATGCAGTTCAGTCTATTGGGATGGTCACCGTCGGGATTGGTCTATCCGGAGCACGAAGGACTGTATACCATCCATAACAGAGGTTTATATGTAAACATCGGACTGGGATACCTGATGTTCCCCATGCGACTGGGTGCGTGGCCTGAAATCACGGTTATCACCTTGAAAAGAAAGTAACGGAAGTTTAATGTTTATAAGATTTATAGTATGAGAGTTTTTTACATTGTATACCAGATTTGTATCGGATTACCGATATTCCTGGTTCTTACGATTCTGACAGCTGGGGTTACAATCATTGGCTCGTGGATTGGCAGCGCGCACTTCTGGGGGTATTATCCGGGAAAAATCTGGTCGCAACTGACGTGCTATGTATTGCTGTTGCCTGTTAAGGTAAAAGGTAAGGAAAATCTGGAAGAAAAGACATCGTATGTATTCGTGGCCAATCATCAGGGGGCTTTCGATATCTTTCTGATTTATGGTTTCCTGGGACGTAACTTTAAGTGGATGATGAAAAAAGGATTGCGCAAGCTTCCTTTTGTAGGAAAAGCCTGCCAGTCGGCCGGACATATTTTTGTGGATAAATCTGGTCCAAAAAAGATTCAGGAAACGATTCAGCATGCTGAAAAGGTATTGCAGGGAGGTACTTCGCTAGTAGTTTTCCCGGAAGGGGCACGCTCTTTTACCG
>Red_p1__coassemble_1907_pt1 | contig 7068 bp, 7 predicted proteins | sample Red_p1__metabat2_high_PE_030 | metagenome-assembled genome bin Red_p1
ATAATTCGGTGATTACCAACTTTTAAAGATACTTTCTCATCCCGAACTCACGTATATTTTGGAGTATATCTGTCATACCCTGTCGGGAAAAACTTTCTGATAGGCAGTAAAATATTGACAGGAAAGAGAATTAATGCAAACTTTTCGCTTAATTCCGTATGCTGCATCAATCCTGAAATATTTGACAGGCAAAAAGTCAGTGAAGAAGACTATGTACGTTTCTATCAAGATGATATAAATCACTATCAAGAAACAGAACATCTTTCCGTAAAAGAACTGCTGGACGGATATTTCGATGAAGAATTCCTGCATATCCGTAAAAGTTCAGCTTTTAAGTTAGGTACTGGCGTTTCACTGACCTGGCGCTACAAACAAGATGCAGCTTTCAGGTTATACTGTGACTACGACCATGCTGCTCCGCGCCTAACATACGATTTACAGAATTCATGGGTTGACGGAAACGGGAACAGAAGAAAACAAACATACAGCCGGAAAACTCCCATGCATAATTTCACGTTTGGCACAGCTATTGCTTTCATGTTCTGAGGGGCCAGTTTTTGCAGGTTCTACATATTTTTGCTACTTTTGCCAACCGATATGATAGACCAAGCCACCATAGACCGGATATTGGATACTGCACAAATTGTGGATGTAGTATCCGAATTTGTTACACTGCGCCGCCGCGGTGTAAACTATATTGGTTTATGCCCGTTTCACAACGAGAAAACCCCTTCTTTCAGTGTTTCACCCAGCAAAGGGGTGTGCAAATGCTTCAGTTGTGGAAAAGGAGGAAATGTGGTTCATTTCATCATGGAACACGAACAGCTATCGTATTACGAAGCCTTGAAATGGCTTGCAAAAAAATACAACATCGAGATTAAAGAAAAAGAAATGACCCAAGAGGAAAAGCAAGTGCAAAACCTCAGGGAAAGTCTCTTTGTTGTCAACCAGTTTGCTATGGAATATTTTCAGGAAATCCTGGAAAAAAATCCTGACGGGCAAAGCATTGGTATGACCTACTTCAGGCAGCGAGGATTCCGGGATGATATCATCAAGAAATTCCAATTAGGATACTGTACCGACCAGCGCGACGCTTTTGCACAAACAGCCTTACAAAAAGGATACAAGGCAGAATTTCTGGAAAAGACCGGACTCTGCTACCGCAAAGAAGACGGAAACCTGCGTGACCGCTTTTGGGGACGTGTGATTTTCCCGATACACAGTATATCGGGTAAAGTAGTGGCTTTCGGAGGGCGTGTACTGAGTTCTCAGACCAAAAACGTACAGATGAAGTACGTAAACTCTCCTGAGTCGGAAATTTACCATAAAAGCAAAGAGCTATACGGCATTTATTTTGCCAAACAAGCAATCGTCAGACAAGACCGGTGTTTCCTTGTTGAGGGGTATACCGATGTGATATCCATGCACCAAAGTGGGGTTGAGAATGTTGTGGCTTCTTCGGGTACAGCACTGACTCCGGAACAGATACGCCTTATTCACCGCTTTACCAACAATATCACCGTTCTTTACGATGGAGATATGGCTGGTATTAAAGCCAGCCTGCGCGGTATTGATATGCTGCTCGAAGAAGGCATGAACGTAAAAATCTGCCTGCTCCCCGATGGAGATGACCCAGACAGCTTCGCCAGAAAGCACAATGCAACGGACTTTCAGGCATTTATCAACAACCATGAAGTAGACTTTATCCGTTTCAAGACTAACCTGTTGCTGGAAGAAGCCGGAAAAGATCCCATCAAACGGGCTTCGCTTATTTCGAGTATCGTAAAGAGTATTGCGGTTATTCCCGAAGAGATAGTACGCTCTGTGTATATTCGTGAATGTAGCCGACTGCTTGATATGAGCGAAAAAGTGCTAACCGAGGCTACAAGCCAGATGGTAAAGCAAAATATAGAAAACCGTGAAAAAGAGCAGGAACGAAAAAAGATCAGGGAGGAGAGACAACAGGCTACTACAACAAATAACGTAACAGCAAACCAACCCTCCACACAAATACCGGAACAGGAAAACATATCGGTACAAGACACTTCTACTCCAGTGATTCCTGACTCCTATCAGTCGTTTATACCTGTAGAAGGGAATGAAAATAAAGTCTTTTTCCAACGGGAAAAAAGTCTGATAAAAATGATTATCCGATATGGTGAGAAAGTGATGTGCTATGTAGAAAACGAGGAACAAGAGCAGGTGCCCTACAAAGTTATAGAATTTATAGCAGCCAGTCTGAAAGAGGATGACCTGCAGTTTCACAATCCGTTACACCGCAAAATCCTCAACGAAGCAGTGGCTCACGAAAAGGACGCCCAATTTACCTCAGAGCGATTTTTCCTGACACATCCAGATCCGGAAATCAACAAACTGGCAGCAGATATGGTGAGCGAACGATACCAGTTGAGCAAATATCATTCGAAAAGTCAGAAAATCATCAGTGACGAAGAACGCTTGTACGAACTGATACCTCGCTTGCTGGTAGATTTCAAACTTTCAATCGTGGAAGAGGAAATGAAGCATACACTGCTGGCACTGACCCAACCGGAAATAGCCGGTAATCCGGAAAAAACCAAGGAAATCATGGAACGCTACAAGACACTTCATCAGACACAGATGCTGATGGCACGCAATGCCGGCGACCGTATCGTAAATCCTTTTTCCTAAAAAAGGAGAAAGGATTTATACGCGACGGATTAAATTCATAAACTCTTCGCGGGTCTTGGCCTGATTGAAGGCACCGGTAAAATCGGAAGTTGTAGTAATCGAATTTTGTTTTTCTACACCACGCATCTGCATACACATGTGCTTGGCTTCCACAACAACCATAACTCCCAGCGGATTCAATGTTTCCTGAATGCATTCCTTAATTTGCAGAGTCATTCTTTCCTGCACCTGAAGTCTATGAGAAAAGATATCAACAACCCGGGCTATTTTACTCAAACCAGTGATATAACCATTGGGGATATAGGCTACATGTGCTTTTCCGTAAAAAGGAAGCATATGATGCTCACACAATGAAAAGAAATCAATATCCTTGACAATAACCATCTGGCTATATTCTTCCTTAAACTTGGCAGCATTAAGCACTGCCTTCGGGTCCATTCTATAGCCACGAGTCAAGGTTAGCATAGCTTTGGCCACACGCTCAGGAGTCTTCAGCAAGCCTTCTCTGTCTACATCTTCGCCCAACAGCGAAATTATCTCTTTATAATGCCCTCTCAAGCCTTCCAGCTTATCCTCAGGCCATTCCATCTGTGATGTTTCAATCATTGTTCAATCGGAATATTAATCTGTTCACGCACTATTGCAACCTCTTTAAAATCACCTGTAGCTTTAAGCTTTCGCATGGCCACATCGGCCTCTTCTATACTTTTATAATCGCCTACACGACACAGCCAGCGAGGGGGCTGGAAAAAAGTATATACGGGAATTTCGGGAAAGGCTTTTTTTACTTTCTCGGCTACGGCCGAAGCTTGGTCGCGCGCTGCTCTGGAGTTATTTCCGGCATAAATCTGTACCCTGTATCCTCTGGCCTTAAGCACACGTTGCGCCTCGGTTGCAGTAGAGCGGTCGTAGCGAAGTCCTATCAAATTCGTAATTCTGCTGTCTGCATGGATAGTAACAACACCCTTACCCGTATTACTCTGCAAGCTTTCCACAATTGTTCTTTGGGCAAACAAAGGAAAGGCCAACAAACAAAAAAGAGATGCAAAAACGTACTTCATGACTAGTAATTTAAGAATAAGTTTGTCATTCCAGGTGCATGGTATACAAATTCATGCACCCCAGAATGACAAAAAAACCAATTTAAAAATCTATGGCAGAATTATTTAAAAGCATCGATGATACCTTTGAAGTCAGCAACTTTCAAAGCAGCACCACCAATCAAACCACCGTCTACATCAGGATTTGCGAACAATTCTTTTGCGTTAGAAGGTTTGCAGCTACCACCGTAAAGGATAGAAGTATTTTCTGCAACTTCGTTGCCATATTTTGCAGCAACCAAAGAACGAATGTGAGCGTGGATTTCCTGAGCCTGTTCTGGAGTAGCAGTTTTACCTGTACCGATAGCCCAAACCGGTTCGTAAGCCAAAATAACTTTACCGAAATCTTCAGCAGACAAAGAGAATACAGAAGCCAACTGAGCTTCTACTACTTCATTCTGTTTGTTAGCTTCGCGTTCTTCCAATACTTCACCGATACAGAAGATAGGTTTCAAGTTGTTAGCCAAAGCCAATTTAACTTTTTCTTCCAAAATTTCTACTGTTTCGTGATAGTATGCACGACGTTCAGAGTGACCCAAGATTACATACTGTGCACCTGTAGAAGCAACCATTTCTGCAGAAACTTCGCCTGTATAAGCACCAGAAACTTTGTCAGCGCAGTTTTCAGCACCAACACCGATGATAGCGCTATCAACGATTGGTGTTACAGAAGCCAAGTGAATAAACGGAGTACAGATGATAACATCGCAGTTTGGTTTATCTGCAGTCAATGCTTCATTCAACTCTTTTGCCAAGGCAATACCTTCCTGCAGGTTTTTGTTCATTTTCCAGTTACCTGCTACAATATTCTTTCTCATTGTTGTTAATTAATTAAAGGGTTAATTATAAATTAATTATCTGTTTGTTTCTTTCTTTTTTCCATCGCAGCCACAAAAAGTCCAAAACGGAAACTACCAAAAGTGGAATTATAAAACACAATATCACTTCTGTTATTTTGTGCACGACAGTCTTTTGATTTACATATCCCAAAGGCAGTTTATGTAAAGGAGCCGACAGCTGATACTCGTCGGGGAGATTGTTCAGACTCCATTTATTAAGAATAGTGCCTTTTTTCAATAAAACCATACCAGGGTTAGAACGTACAATTGTTTTTAGAACAATATCGTCCATCAAAGCAAAATTATACTCGGCCCCTGTACGTTCCTGCCATTCTGCAATTACTTCATCCGAGGAAGAAGTCAGACAATAAAAGGTATATCCGTATTCTACACTATAATCATATATTTCATTAATCAAGTCGATTGTACTGTCGTCAGCCTCTTCCAAGCGATGAGCAATCAAGAGAAATACATAATTATCCGTATCCAAAATAGAGTCAGTAAGATTAGTTCCATCCTCTTGAGATACGATTGAAAAATCAAGAATAGGCGGTTCGTAACCTTTTTCCTTGACTTCTGTCACGGCGTCTACAAAATGCCAAAGCGTATCTTCCGGCAGATTTGTCTCGGTAAAAAACTGTTGCTTACCATCCTTTTCATAAATAAATTTAGTTTCGTAAACTGTAGGCTTTTTACCTTCAGGTATTTCCATTCCCTCACGAATATTGGCTCCAATATAGTAAGGCCTGAAATCAAATACTGGCAATTGTCTGTAACAATAGAGTGAAAAACCAAAGATAAACAATGAACTATACATCGCAATCAGCCAATCAACCTTATCTGTTACAAGATTATGAATCCGAGGATACCATTTATAAATAGAAAACGCCGCCAATAACAAGACCAAATTTTTGAAAAAAGTTTCCCAGTTGGACAGCACCAGTACGTCGCCAAAACATCCACAATCGGAAATCGGATTAGCCAAAGCCAGCCATAAAGTAAGAGGAGTCATAGCCAGCATCACAACCAGCATCAGTTTGGAAACCCAGCGTTTATGAATACCAAACAAAAGATATACGCCAAGAGAGAATTCCAGCAAAGCCATCACAACCGCTCCCAACAAAGGAAAAATGGAGGGAAAGTGCTGCAACAGATTCATAGCCTCCAGATAATCCTGAATTTTATAAACTGTACCTAACGGATCATTTGCTTTTACAAAACCAGAAAAGATGAAAACTACCGCCAGTAAATACTGACAGCCAAGCGTCCACCACCGGATAATTGTATGTAAATTTTTCGTCTTCAAATATGTCCTGTTTATAAATTGGGCTTAAATTTTCTTATTGCCATCATGATGATGCAAATTTACTTTTTTTTCGGATACCATATACGCAAAAGAGGCGGAAAAGTATTTCTTCCCCACCTCTTTTATATTTATTTACTAACAAAGTTTTATGAACATCTTAAAATCTGCCCCGGACGTAGTATTGTAGTTCTGGTTATCCGGTTCAATTTACAAAGTTTATCTATTGAGACATGTGTCAAGCGAGAAATCCTTCCAAGTGTATCTCCTTTACGAACTTTATGATACTTGATAGAACCGTCTCCGGAAGTTGTTGTTGCTTTTGCGGTTAAAGTAGAGCGATTTCCATTGCGCTGATATGCATAACGGTTAGCTCCCTTAATAAACAAATAATTATCAGCAACGATATCTTGTTTTTCAAAATTAAACAAGAACTCAGGATTGATTACTTCTCCCAAGAAGCGAGTCTCAAAATGCAAGTGAGAACCTGTAGAACGACCGGTATTACCACCTAAGCCAATAGGCTCGCCAGCTCTTACATACTGGTCTTCTTTTACAATCTGCTTGGATAAATGACCATAAATGGTTTCCAATCCGTTTTCATGGCGAATTACCACATATTTACCATAGCCACGACGCTCATATTTTACCATACGAACCTTTCCATCGAAAGCTGCACGGATGGTATCGCCGATGTATACCTTAATATCTAAGCCATTATGCATTCTACGCCAACGCGGACCGCAACGAGAGGTTATCTTGGTATGCGTAGTCGGCATACAATATCCGGTCAAATCAATCCGAAAAGTATCCGGAACGGTTACTGCATTGCCATAAGCATGAACTCTTTTATTATCCCAATTAGGGTACAAACTATAGGCAGGATATGCTGCCTGTTCCGCCCTAATCTGGCGGATTAACGCCACAGAGTCTACGGCTTTCAACTTTCTGTCAATAGGGGCCTGACGAGCCAGCAAATCCTGTCCGGAAGCCTGAACACTCACTAATGTCATCGCTGCCAATGCCACTACCTTTACACATTTCAAAATCATTAGCTAAATACTCTTTTTTATTAAAATAGAAATATTAGCCTTCAGATACAAATACGTTTGATTCTTATTTGTATATGAAGACTATGTTAATTGAACATCTATAT
>Red_p1__coassemble_1954_pt1 | contig 6933 bp, 8 predicted proteins | sample Red_p1__metabat2_high_PE_030 | metagenome-assembled genome bin Red_p1
CGAACACACTTCTTTCGCCGAAACCACATCTATTATCAACCTGTATCTACCTGTTATAAAAAATGGAAGCAGGAAAGATAATACTTATTAAACGAAAAAGCCTGTAAGTATGTTACTTACAGGCCTTTCGTACTCGAAGCGGGACTTGAACCCGCACAGCTGCAATAGCCAAGGGATTTTAAGTCCCTCGTGTCTACCGATTCCACCATTCGAGCATCCATTCAAAGAAGAGCGGAAAACGAGACTCGAACTCGCGACCCTAACCTTGGCAAGGTTATGCTCTACCAACTGAGCTATTTCCGCGTTAACGGGTGCAAATGTAAGGAGTTTTTTTATACGCTCCAAACATTTGCACCCGTTTTTTATCTTTGACTGAAAAAAAATTATCGTTTCAACAGATTTTTCTCAGCTTCGAGTACACCGGCAAAGTTGAAATCTTTCACTACATTGTCCATCAAGGCTTCAATGCGGTCGTTGCACAAGTTACCGATGCTGCCCGCATGGGTATGATGTACCTGTTTGTTGTGGGTAAACTTGCCGGCTTCGATGTCCAGACCCACTTTCTTATATGCATCGCGGAACGGCATACCTTCTGAGGCCAGACGGTTTACTTCTTCTACACTGAAAATGTAAAGATACTTGTCGTCGTCCAGAATATGCTCGTTTACATAAAGTTTGTCCATGATATAGGTAGCCATCTGCAGACAGTCTTTCAATTCTTCGAATGCAGGCAGGAAAACTTCCTTAATAATCTGCAAGTCACGGAAATAACCGGAAGGCAGGTTGTTCATAATCATCATAATCTGCTGTGGCAATGCCTGAATCTTATTGCATTTGGCACGTGTCAGCTCAAATACATCCGGATTCTTTTTATGCGGCATGATGCTGGAACCTGTGGTACACTCGTCCGGCAGTTTTACGAAACCAAAATTCTGGCTGCTGAACATGCAGGCATCGAATGCCATCTTCGACAATGTTCCGGCTATAGAAGCCATTGCAAAGGCTACGTTACGTTCCATCTTTCCGCGGCCCATCTGAGCATAGACTACATTGTAGTTCATAGAATCGAAGCCCAGCAGACGGGTAGTCATCTCACGGTCGAGAGGGAATGAAGAACCGTATCCGGCTGCCGAACCCAAGGGGTTGCGGTTGCACATCTTATAGGCTGCCTGCAGGAACATCATATCGTCTACCAGACTTTCGGCATATGCGCCAAACCAAAGTCCGAAAGAAGACGGCATGGCAATCTGCAAGTGGGTATAACCCGGCATCAGGATATCTTTATAACGGTTGCTCTGAGCAATAAGTACGTGAAACAAGTCGAGTACTTCATCGGCCAGTTCTCTCAGCTGTGCACGGGTAAACAGCTTCAAGTCTACCAGTACCTGGTCGTTGCGCGAGCGTCCGCTGTGAATCTTCTTGCCTACATCGCCCAATTTACGTGTAAGCATCAGTTCTACCTGCGAATGCACATCTTCTATGCCCTCTTCGATTACAAACTCGCCTTTTTCTGCCAGCGCATAGATATTGCGAAGTTCTTCGAGCAGTACTTCCAGCTCGTTTGCTTCGAGCAGGCCAATGCTTTCAAGCATGGTGATATGCGCCATGGAGCCCAGCACATCGTACTTGGCCAAGTACAAGTCCATTTCGCGGTCGCGTCCTACGGTGAAGGTGTCTATCTTTTCGTTAACCTGCACGCTTTTTTCCCATAATTTCTGTGCCATAGTCTGTATTCTATTTTTTTTAATAAGGAAGCATAGCCAGCATGTCTGCAAGCTTTTCTACTCCCTCTTGTAACGGTTTGGAAACAATTGCCTTCATAAACATGTTCACTTCTGCACGGATAGTCACTTTCAGCTTGGCCTGATCGGCAGTTACCGGCAGAATCTGAATCCAGAAGTTAAGTGGAATAGGTGTTTTATCGCCTTCGAACTTAATGCATTTCATGGGTTCACGGTCTACAATCCGCAAGGTCATGTTAATGCCCTGTACTTTAATGAACAAAGAATCGGCATCAAAGGAAAACTCTTCCAGCTTTCCGTCGGTTTTCTGCTTGATATCTTCCAGACGGTCTTTCACGGACTCCAGATTACTCAAATCAGACAGTTTTGCATATACGCGTTCCTGGCTGTAAGGAACATATTTAACGGTACTTTCAAATTGTGCCATAACAAATTATTGAATTGAATAAAAAAACAAAAAGAACAATCCGGAAAGGCTTTCCTCCTCCGGACAGTTCTTTTTGTACTAAATATTTTTACGAAAGACAATCATTTCGCAGGTTCCCAGTGAGAAGGATCTTTTCTCCAGGCCTGCAAAACAGGAATATCTTCTTCTTTAATATATTCCGACTTCAAGGCAGCTTCGAGGACTGCTTCGTAGTTAGTCAGGGTAATCAAGTTAACTTTTGCTTTCTTAAAGGCTTCTGCTGCTACATCGAATCCGTAAGTATACGCTGCAACCATACCGATTACTTCGCAACCGTCACGACGGATAGCCTCAACAGCTTTCAAACTGCTACCGCCAGTAGAAATCAGGTCTTCGATAACAACCACTTTCATTCCCGGACGAAGCTCACCTTCAATCAAGTTTTCCAATCCATGGTCTTTCGGAGTAGAACGTACGTATACGAACGGCAAGTTCAACTCTTCGGCTACCAATGCTCCCTGTGGAATAGCACCTGTAGCTACACCGGCAATAGCATCAACTTCACCGAATTTTTCCAAAACGATACGGCTGATTTCCAGCTTCACAAAATTACGGAGAGACGGATACGACAAAGTCTTGCGATTATCACAATAGAATGGAGATTTCCAACCTGAAGCCCAAGTAAAAGGGTTTTCCGGCTGAATTTTAATCGCTTTAATCTTCAGCAATTTCTCAGCAAATAATTTTTCCAACGTTTTCATACTTAATTTTATATCTGATAAACAATGCAAATTTAAAGAATTACATTGACAATTGAAAATTACAAAGTGTTTTTTTCGTAAAGAAGCATATACTACTGTGCCCATGCCAGGGTAAAAAGACTGATACGCAAGCCGGGAATACCGGACAAAGCATCGGCACAGGCTACCAGAGTGGCTCCTGTAGTGAGTACATCATCGATCAGCAGAATGTGTTTATCCTTTAATGAAGCAGAGAAAGGTGTGGCCGTAAACAGTCCGACGGTATTCTGCCAGCGCTCAAAACTGCTTTTGTGGGTCTGGGTAAGGTTGTTATGGCATCGGCTTAAACAGGTTTCAAGCAAGGGTATCTGCACAATCGAACTGATTCCACGAGCTATTTCCCGGCTTTGGTTATACCCTCTCTTCCGCTCGCGCAAGGGATGCAACGGTACAGGAACTAAAAAATCAATACCTGAAAAGAAACCGGAAGGCTGCAATTCGCAAGCTGCATACCGTCCCAGTACATAACCGATGTCCTTACGTCCGTTATATTTCAGGGCACGAAGCAAACAGCTTGCTGCTCCTCCCTTGTGATAATAAAAATAGGAAGTTGCTTTTTCTACCGGAAGCTTTCCCCAAAAGCTGCGGGCAACCGGATTGTCGGCCGGAGTGGAATGAAAGCCGGTAAAGGGCAAGGCAGCAAGACATCCCGTGCAGACAGCCTGCTCGGACGGCAAAAGTATTTTTCCGCAGACTACGCAAGTGCGAGGAAAAAACAGCTCCTGCAGGTCAGTCAACAAACGCATCATAAGCATCAGCTTCGGGTAAATGGGAAAGTATTTCCTGCATAGTAAATCCCCGTCCTGCAGCAAAACGGATAAGCTTGGCATTGCGCTCGTAAGTGCTGCCGGACTTTACAGAGGCTGATTTCTGCTTCAGCAACCGTGCCAGTATGGATGCATATTCTTCGGCATTAATCTCGGTCAAGCCTTCTTCTATGGCAGCGGGTGCCAAACCTTTCATTTTCAGGGCCTGTATGATTTTATTGCGCCCCCACTGGTTAAAGCGGTATTTATCGCGCACAAAGAAACGGCAAAAGCGGGCAGAATCAATGTATTTCTCACGTTCCAGCCATTCCAGTATGTGGGTTACAGCTTCGGGAGTTGCTCCCCATTGCAACAGTTTGGCTTCAACTTCGGCTGCACAATGCTCGGCCGACGCACAATAGGCCGCCGCTTTATTCAACAGTTCTTTTTCGGTATATTCTTTCATCTTAAACAAGCTTTTACCATACGGTCGTTCCCAAAAATATCTTTCCGAAGCTCGACGGCTGCATACCCCATCTGCCGGAGCAAAGAAACGGTTTCGGGACCATAATTACGGTTTATCTCAAAATACAGGCTTCCGTCCGGCTCCAAAAGTGTCTGCCCTACTTCGGCTATGCGACGGTAAAAGCGCAAAGGGTCTTCATCGGGGACAAACAAAGCCAGGCCGGGTTCCCACTGAAGTACATTAGCTTCCATTTCCTGTTTTTCTTTTTCGGCAATGTAAGGCGGATTGCTTACAATCACCCGAAAGCGCTCATCAGCCGGGCAAGGCTGAAAAACATCCTGGTGACGGTATTGTACCGATACATGATTGATTCGGGCATTCTCTGCAGCAACCTGCAAGGCTTCTTCGGATATATCCCACGCATGTACGACAGCCTGAGGCAAACGGGCTGCCAGGGAAACCGGAATACAGCCGCTGCCGGTACCTATATCCAGGACCGAGAAGGAAGTTTCATCCTTCATATCGCTTACAACCCATTCTATCAGCTCGGCGGTTTCGGGGCGGGGAATCAGGACACCCGGAGTTACCTTGAAAGACATTCCTCCGAAACAGACTTCACCCACGATATATTGTATAGGTTCGTGGCGCGAAAGTCTGTCCAGAATATCTTCCAGCTGCTCCCGCTCCTTTGATGAAAAATCATTATCTTTGCCCGCATACAGCCGGCTGGCTGTAAAGCCAAAAACAGAAACCAGCATCTCTTTTGCCAGAGGTGCTATTTCCTCAGCAGGGTACTGAAAATCCTGCAGACGTTGTTTTATATATGTAAAAATCGGATGCATAATATGCAAATTTAAACATTTATGGAAAAAACGAAGAGTATTGACGAAAAATATATGGCCAGATGCCTGCAACTGGCTGCATGTGGACAGCGCAATGCGGCTCCGAACCCGATGGTAGGTGCCGTCATCGTATACAATGGGAAGATTATTGGTGAAGGTTATCACATACGCTGTGGAGAAGCGCACGCCGAAGTTAACGCCATCCGTTCTGTTAAAGACCCTTCCCTGCTGCAAAAAGCTACGATATATGTCAGTCTGGAGCCTTGCTCACATTACGGGAAAACGCCTCCTTGCGCCGACCTGATTATCAGCAAACAGATTCCGCGTGTTGTCATCGGCTGCATGGACCCTTTCTCGCTGGTAGCCGGACGGGGTATTGCCAAACTGAAAGCTGCCGGCATTGAAATAACTGTAGGAGTACTGGAAGCACAATGCCGCAACCTGATACGCAAGTTCATTACTTTCAATACGCGAAAACGGCCTTATATTACCTTAAAATGGGCCGAATCGGCAAACGGTTATCTGGATGTATCACGGTCGGACGGCAGCCCGTTTGTATTGTCGAGTGAGGAAAGCAGTATCTTCGTCCACAAGCAAAGGGCCGAGAACATGGCTATCATGGTAGGAAGAAAAACAGCCTTACTGGACAACCCGACGCTTACTACCCGGCACTGGTATGGAAAAAATCCGGTGCGCCTGGTTATCGACAAGGAACTGTCATTGCCAGAAAGCCTGCACCTGTTCGACGGTACAACTCCTACATGGATTTTTACAGCACAAGCACCCGGACAGGCACAGATACGCCATAATAATATAGAATATATCCAGTTGGACTTTAGCACTGACATCTTACCTCAGGTAATGCAGATTCTTTATGACCGGAAAATCCAGTCACTACTGGTAGAAGGTGGAAGCAAACTGCTGCAAAGCTTTATCGACCTGGATTTATGGGACGAAGGATATGTGGAGCATGCACCGCATATACTGGAAAAGGGAGTGGCTGCCCCCAAATGGAAGGAGAACAGTTTTTTCGAAGTAGAAAAACACTTCGAAAGGAGTTTCCTGCACTATAAAAACACTGTTTCAGACTGATTAATAAGCTATTCTGTCGATAAAATCAGCCAATCTATCTATAATTTTACATAAAACTTGGCATAAAACTTCTTATTAGAAAAAAAACTTTCTACTTTTGCGACTTGTAATAATAGAACTCATTTGCAAATGAAAATAAAATTTTTACAGTTTATTGTTGCTTTTGTAGCAACCTCTTTTGTGACAACCTCGTGTCTGGATACCAATGAAGTAACAATTGAATACGGGGCTGAATCTAGTATCACGGCTTTTTCTGTAGGTACACTGAACATTACCCGTGTAGGTAAAGATGTCAGCGGGAACGACAGTACTTACAATGATACCATCAATTGTAGCAAATATCCGTTTACAATTGACCAGGTTAACCGTACCATTGAAAATAAGGACTCACTGCCTGTTGGAACGGATGCAACCAAAGTTCCTCTTTCGATTACAGCTGATACCTACTATATTTTCTATGAAAAAATGTCGAACGGAGAATTTAAGGACACTTTATGGACTTCTGCCGACTCACTGGATTTTACAAAAACTTATAAGGGCAATGGAAATGATATAGGAGTTCTATTTAAAGTTTTAGCTCCGAACGGCGTTTTCGGTAACCCATATACTGTAAAAGTAAATGTCCATAAGCAAGTTCCGGATATATTGGTATGGAATTCTATTCCGGCATCGTTTACCGGAGGTAGTATTGCCAACCAAAAAGCCATTTATCACAATAAGCGAATTTATGTGTTCGGTAACCAAAACGGTAAATGTGTCATGACTTCCATCTCTACAGACAGAGGAAATGTCGGAACATGGACATCACCTGCCGACCTGCAAAATGCGAACCCTATTAC
>Red_p1__coassemble_1993_pt1 | contig 6837 bp, 7 predicted proteins | sample Red_p1__metabat2_high_PE_030 | metagenome-assembled genome bin Red_p1
GTATGCTGGGATTCGATATGGGATTCTATTTCCTGAAGGGACTGGCACGCTTTGGCAGCGAACTGGAGAACAATCTGGACAAAGTAAATGTTACGCCTATCCAGACAGGACTGAAGTTTGAACGTGTGAACAACTGGGGTGGATTCATCAACCGCAAGGTGTTCTTCATCCATTTCACCCGCGAATTTGAACTGATTAAACTGGATTTTGAATGATTAAAAAAGGATATATCGTGGCTGGACTCCTATTTACTGCAGGGGTATTGCCGGTTTCGGCACAGTTACAGGAGCAACGCAGAAACTTCGCATTGGGCGTGAACGGCGGTGTAAACCTTAGCTCGGTAAGTTTCCAGCCTACCATCAAACAGAATACAATGATTGGACCTGCCATGGGTATCACGGCCCGCTACATTTCTGAGAAGTACTTCAAGATGATTTGCGGCGTACAGATGGAAGTGAACTACTCACAGCGTGGCTGGAACGAAAAGATTGAGGACGGAACAGACAACACCTACAAGCGCAGCATGAGCTACGTAGAAATTCCGCTTCTGGCACATCTGGCTTTCGGAAAAGACGAAGGACACGGTGCACGTTTCATTGTAAACCTGGGACCGCAGGTAGGCTTCCTGTTGAGCGAAAAGGAAACCATGGGAGGTAACTGGGCACCGGACGACCGGTATACATCGAACATCACATACGGTAAAATGGCCGACAATAAATTCGATTATGGTCTGGTTGGCGGTATGGGTGTGGAACTGCGTACAGGCATAGGCAACTTCATACTGGAAGGCCGTTACTATTTCGGCTTGTCCGACTTCTACGGCAACTCCAAGAGCGACCCCTATTCCCGCTCGGCACATTCGTATATCGGCGGACGGCTTACTTATCTGTTTGATATCAGCCGGTAATCAGCATAAAGACATTAAATAAACAATAAATCCCGGAAGAGAACTTGATGGTGGTTTCTCTTCCGGGATTTTATTTTATTTACAATAAATTCTTTATCTCAACCGTTCATAAGAACGAACCATAGCCTCATCTTTGCCGATAGCACGGACAGCCAGCCAGTTCAGTACGATAGCAATGAAAGGCAGACATACCGTCCACTGCGGAACGAAAGAGCGGTCGCCCTTAAGCATCAGCACAAATATCACCAATACTACATAATAGCCAATCATCAGAATGGTAGCAAACGAAGTAAGACGCATCTGCAAGATTCTGCGCTTGAACTGGAAAATGGTAATCAGTGAAACCACGGCTTCCACCATCAGGATGGCAAAAAGCGCCCATGGTGCATAGTCAGGTTCACCGCCCTGAGCCGTTATCGAAAGATTGGTAAACTCATAAATGGTATTACCCGCCCCCAGCAGGTTTCCCACGGGCAAAGACATCATCACCACCATCAGGATGGCAACCACCAGCAAGTAAATGGTTTGAATACGCTGTATCATAACTATTTTTACATATTATCAGATTCAACAAAAATAAAGGCCGCTTCGGATGGGAAACGGCCTTTGCAGGGAACGGACCCTTATTGCAATTTTTCTTTTTCCTTAGCAGGATTACGGTAGTAAACCTTACCTTCTTCGTATTCCTGTGCAGCAATCAAAGTAGGTTTCGGCAACTTTTCATAGTAGCGTGAGATTTCAATCTGCTCTCTGTTTTCGAAAACTTCCTCCAGATTATCGTTGTAAGATGCAAACTCCTGCAACTTTTTCGAAAGGTCGTTCTTCATCTCCACTCCAATCTGGTTGGCACGTTTACCGATGATTACAACAGTTTCATAAACATTACCTGTGTCCTCGCACAAGTCCATCATGTTACGGGTAACGGTGTTCGTCGGCGCGTTCGTTTTTTTATAATCCATAATTCCTTTTATATTATAAATTGTTCTTATTTACAAATGGTTCGCATCAATAATCACTGTCCTCTGAAGAATCCTTCACATAAGTGCTGGCATTCTTGAACATTTTCTCAGCCTCAGCCAAGTATTTGCTTTCCGGGAATTCGTTGATAAAAGCATAATACTCGTCGATAGTGTCACGCATACGCTCTTCCTTCTTCTCGTCCACACTGGCTTTGGCCATGTCATAACGGGCACGCAGAATCAGAATCGAGATGTCTTCACGCAACTTGGTGTACGGATAATCCTTCAGAATATTCTGTGCGGTAACAATGGCAGCCAGGTAATTATTACCAGTGGTACTGTAAGAACTGTTTCCGGTATAGTCACCCAAGTCGTAATACAACTTGGCCGACAGGTAATCCTTCTCTACCAGCTTGTCCTGCAATTCAAAAATCATGTTCTGAGCTTCATCCTTACGCTCACTGCGCGGGAAATACTCCATGAACATCTGCAACTCCTGTATGGCCTTTACCGTACTCGACTGGTCCAGACGCGGTTCCGGAGTATCCAGATACAGCGCACGTCCGGCATTGAAACGGGCCTGTTCGGTATACTTACCACGCGGATAAGTCGTATAATAAGTATTGAGATACTGGGCAGCCGTCACGTAATCCCCCTGGTTATAATAAGCCATACTCAGCATATACAACGACTCCTCACCACTCGAAGTTCCCTTCAGAATTGTGATCAAGTCCTCAAGCAGAGTGGCCGCCTTGGTATTCTGACCCTGGGCAAAGTAAGACTTCGCCGCCTCGTACTTATATTCATAGTCCGTGCATTTCAGCACTTTATTATATTCTCCGCAAGAAGTCAGCACCCCAGCAGAGCAAAGAGCCATTACAATGTATTTTTTCATGCTATTCACAATAATTGCGCAAATTTACTGGTTTCTGCCGAATAATACAACAGATGAAGGTTTTTTAATGCAAAAAAGTGTTTTCATTCAGGCATTTGGACAGACGATTCAAGAAAATGTGTAACTTTACACACTGCATTTCCCGCTAAAAACGGGGATGCCCGATTTCTTACATTGATTTGCACAACATGAATTTTGAATTAGTATCCGATTACAGTCCGATGGGCGACCAGCCCGAAGCCATCGCCCAGCTCACACAGGGAGTATTGCAGGGCGTACCGGCACAGACACTGCTGGGTGTCACCGGTTCGGGCAAGACGTTCACCATAGCCAATGTCATCAAGAATATCAACAAGCCTACGCTCATCCTCAGCCACAACAAGACGCTGGCTGCCCAGCTGTACGGCGAGTTCAAGAGTTTCTTCCCGCACAATGCCGTGGAGTATTACGTGTCTTATTACGATTATTACCAGCCGGAGGCCTACCTGCCTTCTACCGACACGTACATCGAGAAAGACCTCGCCATCAACGAAGAGATAGACAAGCTGCGTCTGGCTGCCACCTCTTCCCTCCTCTCCGGACGGAAGGATGTCATCGTGGTGTCTTCCGTTTCGTGCATCTACGGTATGGGAAATCCGGCCGACTTCTACAACAACGTGATTGAGATAAAGCGAGGCAAGCTGCTGGACCGCAACGTCTTTCTGCGCCGTCTGGTAGACAGTCTGTACGTGCGCAACGACATTGAGCTCAACCGCGGCAACTTCCGCGTAAAGGGAGATACGGTCGATATTTATCTGGCCTATACCGACCACATCCTGCGGGTGATTTTCTGGGACGACGAGATTGATGCCATCGAAGAGGTAGAACCCATATCGGGCAGCCGTACAGGTTCGTTCGAAGAGTATAAGATTTATCCGGCCAACCTTTTCATGACGACCAAGGAGAGTACCCTGCGGGCCATTCACCAGATTGAAGACGACCTGACCAAGCAGGTAGCCTACTTCGAGGATATCGGCAAGACATACGAGGCCAAGCGCCTGTACGAGCGTGTCACCTACGACATGGAGATGCTCCGCGAGCTGGGACACTGCTCGGGCATCGAGAACTACTCGCGCTATTTCGACGGACGTGAGCCAGGCACCCGCCCTTACTGCCTGCTGGATTTTTTCCCGGAAGATTTTCTTATCGTCATCGACGAAAGCCACGTTAGTGTGCCTCAAATCCGGGCCATGTACGGCGGCGACCGTGCCCGCAAGGAAAATCTGGTGGAATACGGTTTCCGCCTGCCTGCCGCCATGGACAACCGTCCGCTCAAGTTCGAAGAGTTTCAGGAGCTGGCCAAGCAGGTCATCTACGTGAGTGCCACACCGGCCGACTACGAGTTGCAACAGAGTGAAGGTATCGTGGTAGACCAGGTCATCCGTCCTACGGGTCTGCTGGACCCCATTATCGAAGTGCGCCCCAGCCTGAACCAGATAGACGACCTGCTGGAAGAGATTCAGCAACGCATCGAGGTGGAAGAACGCGTACTGGTCACCACACTGACCAAGCGTATGGCCGAGGAGCTGACCGAATACTTGCTGAACAACGGCATAAGATGCAATTACATACACAGCGACGTGGATACGCTGGAGCGTGTGAAGATTATGGAAGACCTGCGTGCCGGCATCTACGACGTACTGATTGGCGTAAACTTGCTGCGTGAGGGACTGGACCTGCCGGAGGTATCACTGGTAGCCATTCTGGATGCCGACAAGGAAGGTTTCCTGCGCTCGCACCGCTCGCTTACGCAGACCGCAGGACGCGCCGCCCGTAACATCAACGGAAAAGTAATCATGTATGCCGACAAGATAACGGACAGTATGCAGCAAACGATTGACGAGACCAACCGCCGCCGCGAAAAGCAGTTGGCCTACAACGAAGCGCACGGCATCACCCCAAAACAGATTAAGCGCAACCGCAAGAATGTGCTGCTGACCGAAAGCGCCACAGAGCCGCAACAGGCTGTTCCAAAGGCATATACCGATGCCTCGGAGCAAATCAGTCTGGCTGCCGACCCGATTATGCAGTACATGTCCCGTCCGCAACTGGAAAAGAGCATCGAGCATACCCGCAAGCTGATGCAAGAGGCGGCCAAGAAGCTGGATTTTATCACGGCTGCCCAGTATCGCGACGAGTTGCTCAAGATGGAAGACCTGCTGGCCAAACAGTCTACGGCAGAAGTCTGAAGAAAGTCCTCGAAACAATCTACAAAAAACAGCTATCCCGTCCGGCATGCATACACTGCAAGCCGGACGGGATAGCTGTTTTATAGGGAAGGATAAGGCCGGTATCATCGGTACATATTACCTGGCCAGCTGCAACTGCTTGCATGAGTTTGAGCAGTAACATCCATATCCGTGAAACGTGTCTTTAATAACACCGGTCGTACTTCTTGCCATCAAGCCTTGCCGACTGGATATAACAGAGTGCAAAAGAAACATTTTTTCTAAAAAAAAAATAAATGTTTGGGCAAACTTTTTAATGATATTTCTTTCACATATCCGCCAGATTTACAAAAAGATTATCAGCCGGCAGCCATCATGGCCGACACTTATCTCAGCGAAGAACAGAATCTGAAAAAACAATGGATTGAGAACCTCTTGGGAAAAACGCCTGGATTTCATTTTCTGGGATGCCTGTTCGCCCGTTACTTTTCGATAGATATGGACAAATATTCCATCGACCTGAAACCGGTAACGAATCAGCCTCAGATGGCTGTTCTGCGCAACGAGCTGGCTGCCTATCTCCCCTTGCCGGAAACTGAACGCGAGGAATTGCAACGCATAATGGGTACACCTGTACTTACCTCCATTTTCCGGAAACAGCCATGGGAAAACACTCTCGACCTGCTGCTACGGGACGCTCTGCGACAACAGGAGGCAGGAACTGAAAACCAAAGACAAACCCGCTTGGCCTACATCATCCGCGGTGGCTACTCGATAGAAATGCGCGAACAGACGCTCCTGAAATCGGGTAAATGGGGAAGCGGAAAGGCCTTGTCGGGCATCCGTTATTACGAAGGCCCCTTTGAACATATGCGGGGGCCTATGCACCATTCAGTCCGGTGACTATCGAAGAAGAGAAGCCCTACCTGACTATCGATAGAAAGAAGCAGGGGTTTGTAGTGAACTCCAACCTCACGAAAAGGGATTTCTCCGGTACACCGAAAAACCATATTATCCGCCAACTCACCGATACGCACTATGTAGTGATTCCTCTAACCGACAAGCAATGGAATTACTACCGGCGCCTACTGATGCAGGGAGAATTTCCGCCCGAAGCCGAAAGTAAACTGAAAGAAGTGCTTTCGCAAATCGGCGGAACGATTGAGGTACATTCCGACTTGCTGGAAAATGGCTCTACACTGGAAGTTGTGGAAGGGAACAGCCAACTCTGCCTGCAAGTGCGGCAGCAAGGACTGGGGTATGAGGTAGCTATCCTTATCCGGCCGCTTCCTGGCGGACAGAAGACTTGCCTTCCGGGTAAAGGTGTCGGTATCGTGTTCGACGAAACCGATGGTAAGCGTGTGCAAGTAAACCGGGACATGGGCAGGGAACGAAATAACTTTAAAGCGTTGACTGCTTTTCTGGATACTGAGTTGGAAATACAAATCGATGATTCCCCCCCTCTGGCTAAACCTGGAGAACATGCTCGGCCTGCTGGACTATGTGACCAAGAATGCCGACACCGCTTATCTGGAATGGCCCGAAGGTGAAAAGCTGTCGCTGAGACAAGCTCCTGACAGCGGAAACTGGAATGTAAACCTGCGCACTGCCGGAAACTGGTTCGAAGTGGAAGGTGAAGTACGGATTGATGAGCAGCACGTAATAAGTATGGCCCAACTGCTGGATTTGCTGGCTGCCGGAAAAAGCAATTACATCCGTCTGAATGAGAAAGAGTATATGCAACTGGGCGAAAACCTGCGCAGGCAACTGGAGCGCCTGGAGTCGCTGGCTGTAAAAGAGCGTGGAAAAATAAAGATTTCTCAGTTCAATACGCCACTGCTGGACAAGGCTGTGAATGGGGTACTGTCC
>Red_p1__coassemble_2343_pt1 | contig 6031 bp, 8 predicted proteins | sample Red_p1__metabat2_high_PE_030 | metagenome-assembled genome bin Red_p1
GGTGTTCCTGAAGCTGTAAAAGAAGAAGAAATCAAAGTTGCTGTTGAAAAGACTAAAGCAGAACAGGTACAGAAAGCTGTAGAAGCTGCTTTGAAGAAAGCTGGTATCAACCCTGCTCACGTTGACAGCGAAGAGCACATGGAAAGCAACATGGCTAAGGGATGGATTACTGCTGAAGATGTAGCTAAAGCTAAAGAAATTAAAGAAACTGTAGCTGCAGAAAAAGCTGCTAACTTGCCACAGGCTATGATCGATAACATTGCTAAAGGTCGTCTGGGTAAATTCTTGAAAGAAGTTTGCTTGTTGAACCAGGAAAGCATTATGGATCCTAAGAAGACTGTAGCTGATGTATTGAAAGCTGCTGATGCAGAATTGGCTATCATTGACTTCAAACGCTTTACTTTGCGTGCTGAATAATGCTGTTTAGAGCATAATATAGAAAACCCCTTTGCTCCACAGGGCAAAGGGGTTTTTCATTTTATTTGGTCTGGGTATATCCTTCGGCTTTCAGTAAGTCAATGATACGTTGCTTGAATTCGCCCTGAATAATTATTTCACCGTCTTTGGCAGAACCTCCAACGCCGCATTTCGTTTTCAGAAGTTTACCCAATTCTTTCAAGTCATCCTCTTTACCAATAAAGCCGCTTATAAGGGTTACTGTTTTTCCTCCTCTTCCTTTTTTCTCAATACTAATGCGCAGCTTCTGCTGTCGCTTTTCCAGTGTTTCGTCTTCCTCTTCGTTCAGGTTCTCATATTCGTAGTTAGGGTTTGTAGAATAGACTACATTCAATCGATCTTTCCAGTCATTTTTTTTCATGTGAATATAATTTAATGCGGTTCTAAAGATACTATATTTTTAACAGTTTCCGATGGTTGTTCCGAAGAAATAGTTTACTTTTGTGTCCAGATAAGTGAATAATAGTGCAGCAATATGGATATACGTGCGAATAAATTCACAGATAAAATTCCGGAGCCTACGTTAAGACGCCTGCCCTGGTATCTGTTTAATGTAAAGCTGATGAAGGAACGTGGGGAAACGCACGTATCATCTACACAAATTTCCAAGCAAATCAATATTGATGCTTCGCAAATAGCAAAGGATTTGTCGTTTGTGAAGATTTCCGGTCGTACCCGTGTGGGTTACGAAATCGATGCACTGATCCGTGTGCTAGAGGATTTTCTGGGGTTCAGCAGTTTGCATGAAGCTTATTTGTTTGGGGTTGGTAGTTTGGGAGCCGCTTTATTGTTCGACTCTGGACTGGCTCACTTTGGTCTGAAAATAGTAGGCGCTTTTGATGTGAAGCCGGAACTTGTGGGAACTTCTATTAACGGTATACCGATTTATCATACGAATGATTTCGAGCAAGTTATAAAGAACAGTACAGCCAGAATCGGTGTACTGACAGTTCCTATTAATATAGCCCAAGACATTACTGATATGATGGTGCAAGGTGGAATCAAGGCAATATGGAATTTTACGCCTTTCCGCATCCGCGTACCTGAGAATATTGTAGTGCAAAATACCTCTCTTTATGCCCAACTGGCTGTTATGTTTAATCGTTTGAATGAAATAAAGTAAGACTAGATATGAAAATTATAGCTATCGGTATGAACTATTCTTTGCATTGCAAGGAACTGCATGCCAACGAAGCCTTGCCACAGGAACCGGTTATTTTTATGAAACCGGATTCTGCTTTGCTGAAGGACAGCAAGCCTTTTTTTATTCCCGATTTTTGTGAACAGGTAGATTATGAAACCGAGCTGGTTGTACGTATCAACCGACTGGGAAAAAATATATCCGAAAGATTTGCACACCGTTACTACGATGCTGTGACGGTGGGAATTGATTTTACAGCGCGTGACTTGCAGCGGAAATTCCGTGCAGAAGGTAAGCCTTGGGAGCTTTGTAAGGGATTTGACAGTTCTGCGGCTATTGGTGACTGGATTCCTGTTGAACGCTTCAAAAATGTGCAGGATATTCATTTCCACCTGGATATTGATGGCAACTGTGTACAGAAGGGATATACGGGCGATATGCTTTTCGGTATAGACCGCATTATCGCTTATGTGAGTCAGTTCTGTACATTGAAAATAGGTGATTTACTCTTTACAGGAACGCCGGTAGGTGTAGGTCCTGTTGCTATCGATAATCATCTGGAAGGTTATTTGGAAAACGAAAAGGTACTAGATTTCTATATACGATGAAAATACGTGTTGGATTTGGCTTCGATGTACATCAGTTGGTACCGGGCCGTGAATTATGGTTGGGAGGAATTAAGTTTGAGCATGAATTAGGATTGCTGGGCCATTCGGATGCAGACGTTTTGATTCATGCCATTTGTGATGCTCTGTTGGGAGCAGCAAATATGCGTGATATCGGCTATCATTTTCCGGATAATGCCGGCGAGTTCAAAAATATTGACAGTAAAATTCTTCTGAAGAAGACAGTTGCATTGATTGCCACCAAAGGATACCGTGTTGGTAATATCGATGCTACGGTATGTGCCGAGCGTCCGAAGCTGAAAGTCCGTATTCCCGAGATGCAGACAGTATTGGCCGAAGTGATGGGGATTGATGCAGACGATGTATCTATCAAGGCAACTACGACTGAAAAACTAGGTTTTACCGGTCGTGAAGAAGGTATTTCTGCATACGCTACTGTATTGATTGAGAAATAAATAAAAAAGCCTGCTGTTATTAAAGCAGCAGGCCTATACTTAACAATAATCCGAATAGCAGCATATTTCGTGAAGTCTTGCCTAGAATGCCATTTAAGGCTTTTCCCCTGTTGATACGTGCCATTTCCTGCGTGGTCAGAATATGTGGAATCAAATAGAGCTGGGGCAGTATTACGGCAAATATTTTTCCGATGAAGATGAAATAAAAACAACTCCAGCAGGCTATCATGCCTAGGAGCAGATACAGGATAAGTCCTGCTTTAGCTCCCAGTCGTACAACAAGTGTTCTTTTGCCGCTAAGTGCATCTTGCTCTCTGTCTCTGAAATTATTGACCATCAGGAGTGTATCAATAATCAATCCGCATGCCAGCGAGGCTACAGTGACAGAAGTATTCCAACTGTGAGCCATGACGTAGAAAGTACAGCCTACAGGTACGAAACCGAAAAATATTAAAACCAGTAAGTCGCCCCATCCATGATAAGCCAGCGGATAAGGACCTGCTGTGTATAAAAAGGCAAATATGATGCAGAGAACACCTACCGGAATCATTTCCCATCCACTGTAATACAACAAGCAAAGACCTGTAACCGAAGCCAGTAGCGTAACAATGGCAATTCCCTTTTTCATGGCAGCAGGAGTTATCCATCCTTGGGCACAAGCCCGTTCGGGTCCCAGTCTGTCTTCACGGTCTGTTCCTTTCAGAAAATCATATAAATCATTGATGAAATTGGCATCTATTTGCATGAGGAAGGCAAACAGAAAACATAGCAGGCAAGGTATAAATTGCCAGGCACCATAGATATAGGCCAGTGTACTGCCTAGCAAAACAGGGATAGCTGCTCCCGTCAATGTCTTAGGACGAATAGCAAGGAGCCATGCTTTAGTTGAGTTTTTATGTATATTAGTATCCATTGCATATATAATTTTAGATGTCTGCAAAGGTACAAAAATTTAATAACGCTGATGTTTATGATTCGTGTTTCTATAAAAAGATTAAAAGAGATAACCGTAATAGCTTTTCTTGTATTGCTATGTTCTTCGTGTGCAACAGCCACATTTTCAAAATACAAGGGAATAGGCCGTATCAAGCAATACGATTTCTATCATGCTGATGTGCCTGCTGCATTTGATGGATTTAAGATTGCTTTTGTTACTGATTTCCATTATGAAAGTAGGTTCGACAGCAAGCGTCTTCCTTCTCTGGTACAAGCTTTACGGTCTTTACAGGCCGATGTGTTATTACTTGGAGGGGATTACCGGGGACGTGAAGTAGGAGATATGAATACATTGTTTGCTGCTTTGTCATCGGTGAAAACACCTTATGGAACATATGCAGTAATGGGAAACCATGAGCGGGGAGTCAGTGATTCACTGGTACGGGCAGCTATGCAGGCGACTGGTGTCAAGTTGCTAGAGCATAAAGTAGATACATTTTTAAAAAACAATGAACGCTTACTAATTTGTGGTATCCGTAATCCTTTTGATTTGGTACAAAATGGCGTTTCGCCTACTTTACGTCTGCAGAAGCATGATTTTGTCATTATGCTGACTCATACTCCTGACTATGTAGAAGATGTAGATGTGGCGAATACAGATTTGGCATTGGCGGGGCATACACATGGAGGACAGGTTAGCTTGTTCAAGCGTTGGACTCCAGCGCACTTTTCTAAATATGGAAACCGTTTCTTGACCGGATTAAAATATAACAGCCGGGGAATTCCTGTAATCATCAGTAATGGTTTGGGTACCTCTCGGAAAGATATCCGTTTATTTACTCCTAGTGAAGTAGTTCTGGTTGTACTGCATGCGCAGTAGTGTGTAAAGATCTGCTTAGGAATATTCTTGCCGGCCTTTTGATGAGCACAGTTTTGTATCATCAAAAGGCCTTTTTTATAATCTCATTTTGTCTTCTTTTTCTTTAATTATTGTATTGGTATAAAAATATATCGTTTTTCGATAAATTTTTCTTGTTTTTCTTTTGTGGTTTTAAAATAGTATGTATATTTGCATATCGATAAACGATAAATAATTATTGAAATATTAAAAGAATAGCATTAACTGATAAAAGAATACAATTATGAAAAAGACATTGGTTTTAGGTATTATGATGATTTCTATGGTACTGTCAATTCAGAAGGTCAGCGCCAAAGACACATTTATTTATGGAGAAAACAATAATGAGTTGATGGTTTTTACGCTCAATGAAGATGGTAAGACTATTACTCCGAAATTGAAATATAAGTATCAGTACGATGATAATGGTCGGATGATAGAAAGAAAAGCTTACAAATGGAATCGTGAGGTTGAATGCTGGGAACCTGCTTATCAACTTATTATTAACTCTAATGATAATATAGCTATTATGGACTATGCAGAGTGGAGTGCAGAGACTGGCTCATTTACTGAAAACCAGAAGCAGAGTATTTACTATTCTGATAGTGTCAATCATTTGGTAACATATACAAATGATTTTTCCCGAAATGAGATAATGAGTGGTATATATTAATCTTAAAAAGAATTGATAAAGATAAGGCTTATGAAAACAGTGCGTATTTTAGGATTTGTAGTAATCGTTATAATCGTATTATTTGCTTCTACAAGTGGATTTAGAGGATTTCAGGATGGATGGGATTCAGTACCCGAAACACAGGCTGATGTTAATGCCGTTTCGCTGACATTGATTCCGGATAAAGACCTGCTTCCCGACAGTATTTATAATGCTGAATTACAGAGAAATGTACCGTATAGACTTGAAAGTATCCAGACTTTTGTAGCGCACAATAATAATGTATATAATAAATTTATTCCTTTCGTTTTACCATTCATTCTGTTCTTTATATATGGCTTCTATTGTTTGGTGAGACTGTTGATAGACATCTGTCAGGATAAAGTTCTTACTAGGAAGAATGTCCGCCGTATGCGTTTCTTTATTTACTCTTTTATGTTGCTTCTTGCTTTTATGGAAGCTTCACAATATATGGAATACGTGCAGGCAGTGAATGAAGTATCTTTGCCATCTGGTTATATGGTAGAAGATTTCGGATTGAAGTATCCTTGGCTTTTATGCATTCTTCTGGCTTTATTTGTAGAAATCTTTGCAAAGGCAGAAAAAATAAAGGAAGAAAATGATTTGACTATCTGACAAATAATAAACGAATATAAATATGCCAATAATAGTAAACTTGGACGTAATGATGGCGAAGCGCAAGATTTCGCTTGGTGAACTGGCCGAACGTATAGACCTTACTCCGGCAAATCTTTCTATTCTTAAAACAGGAAAAGCCAAAGCTATCCGTTTTTCTACTTTAGAAGCAATCTGTAAAGAACTGGATTGCCAGCCAGGAGATATTCT
>Red_p1__coassemble_3329_pt1 | contig 4458 bp, 3 predicted proteins | sample Red_p1__metabat2_high_PE_030 | metagenome-assembled genome bin Red_p1
CACGCCGATGGTACTGCTGATTAGTGGGAGAGTAGGTAGTCGCCGTTTTAGTCAGAGTCCTCAGTATCAACAGATGCTGGGGACTTTTTTTATCTCAAGATTATATAGATATATTGTATTATTACTCAACTTATCTATTTCTATGAAAAAGACGAACTTGTTTCGGCTCACCCGATTTTTAGGTCAGATACTTTGTAAGCCACACAAACAGGACATAAAACTGTGTTGACGCCTGCAACCACATATACTTTTACTTTCCTAAAAGTGTAATGCCAGGAGAAGTTAAAACTGCTGGTTGGATGCTGCCAATATCTTTGGAAAAATGTTATTCAATGCCGATAAATGACTACAGTTCTTCATCAACGGTATTGGGTGTATAAGGATGTTTTTGGAGTGACCAATTTATACGTGAAGCAGTATTACAGGAAATCCCTTTACTAGATGAAAATCGCTCTGAAAATTATACTGAGTATTTAACTTTCCCTCGTTTACTCGCTTTGTCCGAAGTAGCATGGGCAAAATGAAAGCTCGTGATTATGCTGATTTCTCAGACAGGGTGAGTCGTTATTATAAACGCTTGGATTATTGTGGTTGCAATTATCGGGTACTGGAGCTAATTATTACATCAGAAAAAAACTTCCTGATTGGAACACTGAATTTGTATTATCTCCGTTTGTTGATAGTGCTGAAATAGTTTATACGACCAATGGTGTATATTCAATGGCGTATTCTCTACACGACGATAGACCGTGACTGTTGAGCAAAAAAGTGATTTTCATGTGATGACAATTGTTTCGCCTCGTAAATATTCACTTCCGATTTATTTTGCGACCGATTACTCGGCTTATGCGAAATATGGTATTTATGTTTCAGAATGGAAGCCGTTATAAGTCCAGTCTGTTTTATCGGCTTGGACATTTGAATGCACTGGTAAGATTGTGGGCAATGGAGAATATGAAGTTACTTTTGTGTGTACAAAGGGCAATAATGATTTTCATTTAGGAAATTTGAAATTACTAAAACGTGATGAGCAGTTAGATGAGGTAAAGTATGATATTCTTTTGACAAAAAACTGTGAGACGGTATCTTGTTGCTTAAAAGTTGATGAATTTGAGGCTGGAACTCTGTTCTTTATTGAAGTTATGGCTGTAGGTCGTGGAGGCAATGATACCTATAGTCTTGTCTTTATAAAAAAGTTACAATAGATATTTCTATAAATTGAGATAAAGATTTGTAATACCATTGTAATATATTCTTTATATTTTTGTATATTGATAAATTATAGTCTTGTAAGAATTGAAATTTACAAATGAAATATTGATTCTTGCCTAGTGTTTTTCAGTATATTACTAAGAATTGATAAATAATAAACAACGAATGAAAGAATTTAAGCAAAATCCGGGTTTAACGGATTCTCAGGTATCTGTTAGCCGTGAAAAGTATGGAGTTAATCTTCTTACCCCTCCTATAGAGACTCCTTGGTGGAAATTATATCTTGAGAAATTTAAAGATCCAATCATTATTATTTTGCTTTTTGCAACAGGTATTTCTCTGGTGTTTGGAATTACTCATGGTGATTTTACAGAATCATTAGGTATTATATTTGCCGTATTGATTGCGACAGGTGTCGGCTTCTGGCAAGAATATAGTGCTAAGAAAAAGTTTGATTCCATGAAGTCAGATAAGGACTATGAACCGGTAAAAGTCAGACGAAATGGTTCTGTAGTCGAGATTACCAAAGATCAGCTTGTGGTAGGTGATGTTGTGATATTGTCTGCAGGTGATGAAATCCCAGCAGATATGGAATTGTATGCAGCTACAGACATGAAGGTTTCGGAATCAGCAATGACGGGGGAGTCTGTTCCTGTTTCAAAATATCCTTTGAATGAACCTTATGAAGGTTCTGGTTTTGCTCCGAATTTATTGTTGCGAGGAACAACAGTTGGCCAGGGTATGGGAGAAGGTGTTGTTGTAAAGGTGGGTGATGCTACTGAAATAGGCAAGACTACCCGACAGGCTTCGGAAGAAACAGATAATCAGACTCCTTTGGAGCAACAGCTGAATGGTCTGGCAAAAAAAATCAATGTTGCAGCATTCACTGTGGCATCGCTGATGTTTATCATTCTGAATTTAATGCATTGGGTTTCTTATGATGGTGCGCCTGGTTGGGAGGAGATAATTCTTACCGAAGTACGTTTCCTGATGGGAGCAGTTGTGGTTGTTATTGTAGCAGTTCCTGAAGGTTTACCTTTATCGGTTACAATGGCTCTGGCATTCTCAATGAAAACTATGGCCAAAGAAAACAACTTGGTTAAGAAGATGCATGCCTGTGAAACAATTGGTGCCGTAAATGTTATTTTCACAGATAAAACAGGTACGCTTACACAAAATAGTATGACTGTGGTAGATGTAGACGTTATGCCTGAACATCAGGACATGCTTGAAGTTATTGGTGCTATAAATGCTACAGCACAATGGTCGAATGAATCTGTAGTCTTAGGTAATCCTACTGAAAGTGCTATCTTGAAATCCATTGGTTATACGCGTACGCTTGCTTTGCGTGAGGCTTATCAGGTGCGTGATGTTATTCCTTTTTCGAGTGCCTATAAATATATGGTTACAGCTGCTGAGAAAGATGGGCAGAGCATTTTGGTTATAAAAGGTGCACCTGAAGTCATATCACGTTTGATTCAGTATTCTGGTTATCTGGAAACTGTTGCTATGCAGCAAGAACGTGGACGACGTGCTATTTCGGCAGCAGTTATTGAAAAACTTACTTTCGATGAATTGAAGAGTATTTTGGAAAGTGGTGGGCCGATTCCTGGAGCTGTTTATGTAGGTACCTGGTTTATAGAGGATCCTGTCAGACCTGATGTTCCTGTCGCTATTGAGAAGTGTTATGGTGCCGGTATTGATGTAGTGATGATGACAGGTGATAATTTTAAAACAGGTTCTGAAATTGCACGTCAGGCAGGTTTTAAAAATATTTGGGCTATTGAAGCAAAAGATTTTCAGGAGAGCATTAAAAATCCTGTTAACGGAAGAGCTTTCCCGAATGTGATAGCGCGTTGCACTCCTAATAATAAATTAGATATCTTGAAGTGGGCACAAGAAAAGGGTTATGTTTGTGCCATGACCGGTGATGGGGTAAACGATTCTCCTTCTTTGAACTATGCAGATGTAGGTATTGCCATGGGTACAGGTACTTCTGTAGCAAGAGAAGCTGCAGATATTGTTTTACTTGATGATGCATTTCCATCTATTGTTACGGGTGTGAAGTGGGGACGTTCATTGTTCAAGAATATCAAGAATTTTTTGTATTTTCAGCTTTCTATTAATGTCTCAGCCTGTTTGATTGCTGTTTTTGGGCCGCTTGTTGGCGTGGAAATGCCTTTCACGGTGACACAATTCTTGTGGATAAATCTGGTAATGGATTCATTAGCTGCCATTGCATTGGCATCTGAACCGGCTGATGAACGCGTCTTGGCAGAAAAGCCTCGTGATAAAAAAGAATTCATCATTAATAAGTCTTTATTCAAAGCTATAGTTGGTTTTGGCTCGTTTATTTGGATATTGTGTACAGCTGTACTGTGGGGAAGTAACCATGGTGTAGAGCTGGTTTCGGGAATTGATTTGACAATATTCTTTGCATCGTATATGGTATTGAACTGGTGGAACTTGTTTAATGCCCGTGTGATAGGCAAGAATAAATCGGTTTTCAGTGACTTGTTCAAGAATTGGAAATTCTTGAGTGCAGCTTTAGTCGTACTGATTGTTACAATTATCATAGTACAAATAGGAGGTGAAGTGTTCTCTACTCATCCGCTAAGTTGGGAGATTTGGGGTAAGATTCTGCTTTATACTTCTCCTGTAATGATTGTGCGTGAACTTTGGTTCCAATTTTTTGGAGAAAAAGTGAGAGGGTAGTGCAACTTTTTTCTGCTTTTCCTCGTCTAATAAATAAATGTTTAAATTTAAAGATTATGGATTTAGAGAAAAGTTTAGATGATATCTATTTCCGATTAGAGAAATATATCAAAAAAGTGGGGCGAACAGCAGGCAAGCCGTTGCTGACAGTGTACTATGTTCTGAAAGCGGACAGCACTCCTGATGAAGAAAAGAGTAAAATAAAATTAGCTTTGATAGCTGTGCTTTTCCCTGTGAGCTTGTCTGATTTTATTGGACATTTGCTGTGGCTGGGTAAGGGAGCTGCTGCTGTCTATGCATACGATTTGGTCAGAAAATACATTACTCCATTCATAGAAATGCAAGTAGAAGCCAAATTGGATGAATGGTTTAATGAAGGAGTGACAGAAATCAAGTCTGAAAGTTTATAAAAACTATTTTGATAAATAAGAGAAAAGCCGTTTTAGCTGGAATTGCTTAAACGGCTTTTCTTGTATTTCAATAGTTCGTTAAAAAATAGCCAAGCCTAAGCGGCTCTGGCAGTAAATAAAA
>Red_p1__coassemble_5554_pt1 | contig 2913 bp, 3 predicted proteins | sample Red_p1__metabat2_high_PE_030 | metagenome-assembled genome bin Red_p1
GTTCGACAAGACTAATTTCAATGATGTCAAAGATCTAAATGATCCCCTGATTCCAGGGCTTTTTGATTAATTGTTTAACTCGTTCCATTTTAACGGGACACTAATGTTGTTACATTATTTATAATATTATGTAGTATGAAGGCATTTGTTCAAACGGACGCTGTTTATAAAGAGCCTGTCCTGACTGGAGAGATGGCTTTGCAAATGGCCCGTGAAGCTTATAGTGAAGCTTGTAAAGACGGTTTTACAATTACGGTAACGGTGGTAGACAAATCCGGTCAAGTCTTATCTGTTATCCGGCACCATCATGCTGGTGTGCATACCTTACAAGCCGGTTATAAAAAGGCATATACAGCCTGCTCTCAGAAATGTGAAACAGGTGAAATCATGCGAGGCATTAAAGAGGGAAAAATTCCAGAAGATATTCGTTCGCTCGATAGCAATTTTACAGTGATGGAGGGAGGAGTTCCTTTTGTTATTGAGGGAGTTGTGGTAGGAGGAATTGGAGTAGGAGGTGCTCATGAAAATGAAGATACAAAACTGGCTTATAAAGGTATCGCTGCTGTTTTGGATAAGTAGCTGTGGCTTGGAAAAAAGTATACATTCAAACAACAAGCTGTAGGCTGATTTTTATGATTTTGTTTTGTGTTTCCTGTATATTACATTATCTTTGAATTAATCATTAATTCTAAAAAATATTTAGCTATGATTTCTGAAAAATTACAAGCAGCAATCAACGAACAGATTGTTGCAGAAATGTGGTCATCAAATTTGTATTTGTCAATGGCCTTTTATTTGAAGAAAGAAGGTTTTGACGGTTTTGCTACCTGGATGCAGAAACAGTCTCAAGAAGAACTGCAGCATGCATACGACTTGGCTGACTATGTGATGAAGCGTGGTGGTGTAGCAAAGGTGAATAAAATAGATGCTGTGCCACAGGAGTGGGATAGTGTGCTAGCATTATTTGAACATGTATACAATCACGAATGCCATGTTTCGGCTCTGATTGATGAACTTGTGAATGTAGCTGCTGCAGAAAAAGACAAAGCTTCTCAAGATTTCTTATGGGGATATGTGCGCGAGCAGGTAGAAGAAGAAGCTACTGCTAAAGGTATTGTTGACAAGGTGCGTATTGCAGGAAAAGAAGGTCTGTTATTCCTGGACGATAAATTGGGTCAGCGTAAATAAGAATCTTCTAAAAGGTTGGCATATTTATAAAGAGGCTGTGACGGCCTCTTTATTTGTTTCTGTGCTGGCTTAAAATGATTAATGAGTTAAAATGAATTTGAAAATTTTGTTGAGTGGATTTATAATCAGTCAGTTAGGAAATGAATGTAATCTGATTTCTTATAATCGTGATTTTTTTATTCGAAAAAATTTGCAGATTCAATAAAAAGTAGTACCTTTGCAATCGCAAACAAGGATGGTTCCGTAGCTCAACTGGATAGAGCATCGCCCTTCTAAGGCGAGGGTTCTGCGTTCGAGTCGCAGCGGAATCACTGGTTGCGATAAGGATGGTTCCGTAGCTCAGCTGGATAGAGCAACAGCCTTCTAAGCTGTGGGTCCCGCGTTCGAATCGCGGCGGAATCACTTGAAAAGGAAGTTGATAACTCACTGGTAATCAGTTGTTTTCGACTTCCTTTCTTGTTTAAACCTTCACGAGTAATGATTTAAAAAAAAAGGATTAAAACCTCACTTTTGAGCGTTTTGGAGTATCTTTTGAGTATCCTTTAATTTAAATCGTTATGGCAACATTATCACTTACCATTTTTAAAGCAAAGGTCCTTAAAGACGGAAGACATAAAATTCGTATCGCAGTCCGTCATAAGCATGAAACTTCCTATATAATTACTCGTTTTATAATTGACTCAGAATCTCAGTTTAAAAACGGTCAGGTAGTCAAACGTCCTGATGCAGCTATGATGAATACCAAACTGAGAAATCTGCTCAATGAATACCAGGAGAAGCTGGATCATATTAAGCACCCAGAATTATACGACTGCAGACAGCTTAGAGAAATACTGATTAATGGGGTGCAGGAGGAAGAAATGTCAACTTTCCAGGCAATCAGTCTTGATTACGTAAAAGAGCTCGAAGAATCTGGAAGTATTGGCTATTCCAAGATGATAGAAAGAAACAACCGCTATTTTACGGAATTTGTTAAAGGGGATATTCTTCTGGCTGATATTACACCGGAATTAATCGAAGGTTATTCGCGCTTTTTACGGATAAAGAAAGGGATAGGGGAGACTACCAACAGTATGCTAATGAGGCAGACGAAAACCATCATCAATAAGGGGGTCAAAAAAAGAATCGTCAAGTATGAAGTGCATCCTTTTATTAATTTCAAGATACCAGCATCTCCGGTAAGAGAAGTAGATATTAGTTTGGAGGCATTCAATAAGATTAGGGCGGCTCAATTCAAGGAAAAGAAATACCGTATGGCTCATGATCTTTTCTGTTTGTCATTCTATTTGGGAGGCATAAACCTGATTGACTTATTGAATATTGATTTCAGAAATCGTACTGTATTGGAGTATGTAAGAAAAAAGACTGATACAACCACACAGGGTTTGAAAACTATCAGTTTTACCATCCCTGAAGAAGCGCAGGCTATTATAAAAACTTGGATAAATAGGAATACTGGTAGGCTTGACTTCGGTTACAAGTTTTCATATCCCAACTTTTCCCGATACCTTACACGTTCCCTTGCTGCCTTGGCTAAGGAATTGGGGATAACTGAAAAGGTGGTTTATTATTCGGCCCGAAAGTCATTTGCTCAGTACGCCTCAGAAATCGGTATCCCTGACGGTATAATTGACTACTGCCTTGGACACTCAGATAAATCAAAGGGGGTTATCCGATACTATACCAAAGTACGGCAGAAACAGGCAGACATGGCTATATCTAGGG
>Red_p1__coassemble_6340_pt1 | contig 2617 bp, 3 predicted proteins | sample Red_p1__metabat2_high_PE_030 | metagenome-assembled genome bin Red_p1
GCCTTACTATATGTTAATATGTAAGAATTTCCAATCCGTTTTCTGTCATCACAAAAGTATGTTCCCACTGTGCAGACGGCAACTCGTCTTCAGTCACTACGGTCCATCCATCTTCTTCGTCCACGAATACTTCCCATGTGCCCATGTTAATCATCGGCTCAATTGTAAACACCATACCCGGAACCAGCAACATACCCGTACCTTTTTTACCAAAGTGCAGCACTTCGGGTTCTTCGTGAAACTCCAGTCCCACGCCATGTCCGCACAAATCACGCACTACCGAAAAACCGTTTTTCTTGGCATGTTTCTCAATGGCATTACCGATATCACCCACAAAACCATAAGGTTTGGCTGCCTCCATACCAATTTCCAGGCATTCTTTGGCCACCTGCACCAGTTTTGCCTTTTCGGGAGTCGTTTCACCAATCACGAACATGCGCGAAGCATCCGAGTAATAGCCGTCCAGAATCGTAGACACGTCTACATTAATAATATCCCCCTCTTCCAGAATTTCTTCTTCGCTGGGGATACCGTGGCAAACCACCTCATTAATGGAAGTACAGACACTCTTGGGGAAACCTTCATAGTTCAGCGGTGCCGGAATAGCCCCGTGGCTCACGGTATAATCGTACACAAGACGGTCTATTTCTGCCGTACTCATACCTGCATGAATTTCCTTGGCTATCAAATCGAGCACTCCCGTATTGATAATACCGCTCTTGCGGATTCCCTCTATCTGTTCCGGAGTTTTAATCAAGTCCCGGCTAGGAACCAGATGTCCTTTATTCTGATAGAAAAGAACTTTTTTATCCATTTCGGTGAGTTCCGCTCCTTTAGGAACCCGCCAGTTTATCTTGTTTCTTCTCATAATTGCTAAATTTAATATTGCAAAGGTATAAGAAAAAAATGAATTTTTCCTTACGCTGTCCATAAAAACAACACCCCTGCAGATGGTTTTACAATATTTATTCTATTTGAAGCCGTATTCATTAGCTGCACAGACCTCATTCTACTTTGAATTACAATACAATGACATAACGAGTATCTTTGAGATAAATAATGTTAAAAACTAAATTTTCCATTATAAACTCAAGAAAATAATCCTTTTTTACTGACAAAATTCTTATATTTGAAAAGAATGAAAAACATTTCAACCTTAAACATTGTAATTTATGAATAAAAGTCAAATTGGAACAAACGCAGGCATCGTCTGGAATGTATTGAAAGACAACTGCCACTGGGAATACACAAAGCTAAAAGAAGCCACAGGTTTAAGCGACAGAGATTTGAATGCAGCCATCGGATGGTTGGCACGTGAAGACAAAATAGATTTCGAAATCAAGGAAGGCGAAGACAAGCTCTTCTTGAGCGTGAACGTATTTATAGGGTAATCCTCCCCTCGTAAAGAAAAAAGTGGATGTACCCCGATGGATTATAAATATTCCATTCGGACACATCCACTTTTTTATTACCTCAATCTACGACAACTATAAAATGCACGAGTTTCGTTTTTGAGCAAGTCGTTGATAGTTAAGCATCATTTCATATTTCTTCATCTATCTACAAATTCGCTTTTATCTTCTTTTCTATCTCCGCATCTGTTGCCTTTTCCGCATAGCCTTGGAACTTTGCAATTATCGTGCGGTCTTTACCTATCAAATAAAACTGCGGAACTCCGCTACCAGCCTGATAATCATTTATAAGTTTAGCAATTGTATCCTTATCGGCTGTCAGAAAACTGTATTCTATTCCCTGATTTTTCACATAGGCTTCGCAAGACGACTTCGACCTTCCCCACGTTTCCACAGCCAACACTTCAAGCTCATTCACTGCATATTCTTTTCTCAAGCTATTCAAGAAAGGTATCGAAATCTTACATGGTCCGCAACCTATCCCTGTGAACTGCAACAAGATGACCTTCGACTTTATACCGCTTAAAGAAACCTTCTGACCCTTCATATCAGTAAGCGTCCAGTCTGGAGCTTTTTTACCCGTCATATCCACTGTCGCCTTCTGAGACTTCTCTCCTTTTATACGCCGCACATAATCTGCCGGATAATAATCTTCCGCCACAATTTTTCCCTTTCCTGAAGGATTATACACAAAATCGGAACAAATACTCTCACTGATGCTATGCTGCATCTCCCTGCGATAACGATAAGGCATGTCATTTTCTTTTGAAATCCAGATTTTGTAAATAGATGTCGGATCATATATATACGGATTCTGCGGCATGTAACAAGCTTTACCAAAGAACTCCACCTGATACGGTGTATGGATACTTAATTCCATCAGATAATCTTTCCCCTCATCCTTCAAGCTGAGGACTATGCTATCCTGAGTGTTCAATACATACTCAAGAATGGATTTCATGCAACCAAAAGCTTGCGGCATAATAACTCTGAATGGAAGGGGACTTTTCTGAGTGAAATCATCTATCCTTACTTCTTTTTCTTCTTTCTCTATGTAAGCAAACACAGTTCCGTCATATACCCAAAGTGGTTGCCTGAATTCCTTATCCGAGGCACACAAGAAAGAATACCCCACAGCAGTATCCTGCGGATTCACATGCTCATAAATTTCTGTTGGCACACTGTACACCGGCTCTTTGTCTCCC
>Red_p1__coassemble_11668_pt1 | contig 1581 bp, 2 predicted proteins | sample Red_p1__metabat2_high_PE_030 | metagenome-assembled genome bin Red_p1
CACAATGCTTATATGCTTGAACGATTTATTTGCGTGTTTGGGATTAGCCCAGACTCGCAAGTTATTGACAAACTTTTCAAAGAACTCATTTTATTTACTGTCAGAGCCGCTTAGGCTTGGCTATTTTTTAACGAACTATTGTAATAATGCAAGTTACAATTATTTTTTCAGATACCCAAATATTAATTTACGATATTACTCTTCCTCAAAACATAAGATAGTACATATAAATACGAATTTAGTCTATCACATAAACAAAATTTTTCCTCTTATTTTGCCACATGAAAAAATTCACAAACCCCTATTTTATGAAGTCAAAACTAATACTATTATCAAGTATCATCTGCTGTGCCTGCAGCAACACAAAAAACTCCATCGACCTGTTTGGAGAATGGCAAGTTACTACAGATAGTGCAAACTGGACAGGCACAAGTCTTACACTTCCCGGTTCTCTAACTTCTAATGGAATTGGAGATGAAATAAACCTCTCCACTCCTTGGACTAAGAGACTCTCATAGCATAACAGACCACACACAAGGAAACTGGAACGGAATTATAGGTGACATATACCTTAATGTTCGTCCGCTTGTTCATGTAGGCCATACAAGCATTTATACAGATATCGCAAAAAAAAGTATACGTGTAGATGTTTCCATTTTAAATAAGACAGAGAATACAACTCAAGCTATCCTTAAACTAAGTGCCAACAATAAAAACATCAGCAAAAGTGTTTCTCTTAAACAGGGTACCAACACCATAGAAGCGACCTTGGAGCTGGGAGAAGATGCACAGTTATGGGATAAATTTAACCCCTATCTGCATACCCTGCAAGTAAGCATTGAGGATACAGACAATAACACTACCGATACTACTACCGAGAAATTTGGACTCCGTGAAATCCGCTCACGCAATGGTATTCTGGAAATCAACGGTCGACAACTGTTCTTACGCGGTATGCTTGACTGTGCAGCCTATCCCAAAACAGGCTTCCCTCAACAGACGAAGAAAGCTGGAGAAAACTTTTCAACAACTGTAAAAAACATGGTCTCAATCATGTTCGATTCCACTCATGGTGTCCCCCAGAAACCGCTTTCAATGTAGCAGACGAAATGGGATTCTATTTACAAGTAGAATGCTCTTCATGGGCTAACATGTCTACTACTATCGGGGATGGAAAAGGTATTGACCAATATATACTGAACGAAAGTGAAAGAATGGTCAAAGCATTCGGAAACCATCCATCGTTCTGCGCCATGCTATATGGAAACGAACCAGCCGGCGCAGGCAGCAATGCCTATCTGGAGAAGTTTGTCAGCACATGGAAAGTCAAAGACAACCGCCGTTTATACAGTACCGCAGCCGGATGGCCGATACTGCCCGTAAACGATTTTCAGAACGACCCCACTCCACGTATCCAAGGTTGGGGTATGGAACTTAAAAGTATCATTAACGGTGAAGCTCCACGCACCAATTACGACTGGCATGACTATACCAGCAAATTTGACCAGCCTTTTGTCAGCCATGAAAAGCCAAACAGTTGTTATACAGTTTAAAACAATATATGGCCAGTGAATATTTCAA